>FUWD013181910.1_pt1 | contig 36972 bp, 36 predicted proteins | sample 1063281 | NCBI WGS metagenome assembly FUWD01 (sample SAMEA79048168, study PRJEB19326) | metagenome | biome: marine | reverse complement strand
AGAGCTTCGTACATTGCTACGCTGTTAATTATTGTTGGTTCTATCGACCCGTCAGCAGTTCAGGGATAAAACGTACCCAACGGACAACCTCCCTTGACTACCGCCTCACCGCAAACTGCCCACGATCTCACATCTTGCCTTCTTCCGCTTACCGCGAACCGCGAACCGCCCACAATCTCACATCTTGCCTTCCTCCGGCTCACGGCAAACCGCTCACGGCCCACAATCTGACATCTTGCCTTCCTCCGGCTCACGGCCCACCGCTAACGGCACACAATCTCACATCTTGCCTTCTTCCGGCTCACCGCCCACCGCTAACGGCCCACAATCTCACATCTTGCCTTCTTCCGGCTCACGGCCCACCGCTCACGGCCCACAATCTTTACAATCCACTCCCCCATGCCCATCTGGATGTAACCCGAAGGACATACCAGCGAACAGATGTGGCAACCGACGCATCTGGAATAATTCGTATAGACCACCTCTCCGGGAGGGTTGTCCCTTAACCGGGTAACCGCTTCCTGAGGGCAGAAAGAGACACACTGCTTGCAGTCGAAACAGAGCCCGCAGCTCATGCAGCGAGCGGATTCGGCCTGGGCCTCCTCTTTCGAGAGCGCCTGAAGCAGTTCGTCGTGATTCCCCACAACCTCTTCGAGTTCGATGTTCTCGCGCTCGGCCTGATCGGAATGAAAAAAGTAGAGAACATCCTGCTTCTGCACTTTCGTCACTTCGCGGTATCCCTGCTCGGGCAGCGGCTCTCCCTTGAGAAACGCGTCGATCGACTCTGCCGCCTTGCGACCGTGACCGACCGCAGTCGTGATGAGATCGACCTTGATGGCGTCTCCGCCCCCGAAAACATTTTCCTTGCCTGAAATGCGGAAATGACGATCGACCTTCAGCCACGGACGACCTCCGGTAATGCTCTCGAAACCCTGCATATCGGTTGTCTGACCTATGGAAGCCACAACCATGTCCCCGTCTATCCCGAAAGTCTCGTCGGAACTCCTGTAACGGAAGAACGGAATGGGAGAATTCCACCCCTCTTCGCCTTTCTCCTTCCTGACCATCCTTGAACAGAGAAGACCCCTGAGGCCCGACTCGGAACCGATGAGCTCAACAGCACCGGCAAGGTAGTGCATAACCGTTCCTTCCCGCTCAGCATCGTCGAATTCATTCTGAAAACAGGCCATCTCTTCTCTCGGCACACCGGAAATCACCACGGCCTCGGAACCGAGACGCAGGGCAAGACGGGCTACGTCCATGGCTACATTACCGTCGCCGATGACGATGACTTTTTTCCGACCGGAATATCGTCGCCCAGCACCTCATAGTTGCGCAGAAAGTCAATAGCATTGGTCACCCCCGGTATCGTATCGAAACCCGTGACCGGCAGAGCGCGCCCCACCTGTGCGCCGACGCCGACAAATACAGCGTCGTATTCCTTTTCAAGCTGTTCGAGCGTGACATCCTCGCCGATACGCACACCCATTTTCGTCTCGACGCCGAGATCGATGATACGCTGAATTTCGGCCTCCAACACCTTGCGGTCAACCCGGTAACCCATGATACCGTAAAGCACCATACCGCCAAGTTTCTCGTTGGCATCGTAAATCGTGACGGCATGTCCTCTCCGGCGAAGCTGGTAGGCGGCAGAGAGGCCGGCAGGACCGCCGCCGATGACGGCAACGCGTTTTCCCGTGTCGGTTCCGGCAGCCGGAAGCTTCAGACCCGCCTCGATGCCATAGTTGCCTATCGCCTGTTCAACGGCATTGATGGCAACGCTTTCGTCATGGTACTGACGATTGCACGCCTTCTGGCAGGGATGCGGACAGATCCTGCCCATAACGGCAGGAAAAGGGTTGACGTTGACGATAGTCTCCCAGGCCGACTTCCATGCGTCGTCAGACTTGTCGGTTCCGTTCAGAAACCGGTGATAGCCCCTGATATCCTCTCCCGCAGGGCACTCCGCCGTACAGGGCGGAACCTGACGGACATAGATCGGGCACTTGTGACTGCTGTCTCCGAAAGCCACAATCTTGTCGGTTCCCTCGAGCTCGCTGAATTCCGGGAACCGGTAGTTTGTCGCGTAATCGAGAATAGGGTTTGATTCCACCATGATAATGATCTCCTTCGGTTAAAACCGGACGTGTGCCGACTGGTTGAAGGTAGTCCTGGCATGACGATAGCTGTCGATCATATTATCGTCGAACGTCAGGCCGGTTTCTTCGAAAAAGCGTTTCCACCCGATCCGGTTGATCCATTCGCCGACGCGTTCCCACGGACGTCCACCCTCTTTGTAGGCATTCAGGATTTTTCCGACAACCTCGTTGACTTCAGGCCAGCGGGGCGGATTGTTGGGCAGGTTATGAGCCACAATGCTCATGGTCGAAGGTTTGGAACGGGCGTTGCTGTTCTTGCCGCCGACCCAGATCGCAAACTTGGAGTGCTCGGGATGGTTGATCTCCATGGCGGGACAGGCTCCGAAACAGGCGCCGCAGCAGATGCATTTGGCTTCATCCACCATCAGCGAGCGCTTGCCGTTGACCACGGTAGGTCTGATTGCCGCAACCGGACAACGGGCAACGGCTTTCGGCAGTTCGCATACCATGGCAAGATGGTCGTGATTGACGCGGGGAGGACGGGTGTGCTTGACCACGATAGCGATATCGGCCTGGCCGCCGCAGTTGATGGAACAGCAGGAGGTAGAAAGGCGCACCTTGTTGGGCATCTTCATATCCTTGAACTCCTCATAGAGAGAGTCCATCATGGACTTCACAACGCCTGAAGCATCGGTCGCGGGAATATCGCAGTGCAGCCATCCCTGCGTGTGCGATACCGAAGAGACGCACATGCCGGTTCCGCCCACCGGAAATCCGAGAGACTCGAGTTCCTGGATCATCGGTTCTATATTTTCCTTGTTCGGGGTCAGGAACTCGACGTTGTTGCGAACCGTAAAGCGCAGATGTCCATCGGCATATTTATCGGCCACATCGCAAAGAAGCCTGACCATATCCACCGTATCCTGACGGGGCGTGCCGGCCCTGACGGTATAGATGGCATCGCCGCTTTCGGCGACATGCATGAGTACTCCCGGTTTCGGGATCTCATGGTACTTCCACTTTCCATAGTTTTTTCTCACGACCGGATGAAGAGCCTCTTCATAGGTGTGCGGGCCCGACTCTATGGTCTTCCATTTTCTTTCAGGACTGCTCATGGTTTTCTTTTCCGTTTGAGGTGTGGTGCCGCCTTAAGGCAGCGATACATTCTTCTGATTCAATCTCCCCAACAGCGCACGGTCAATACGGCGCCTTGAAGTAGGGATTGTCACGCGGCCTGGAGACCATATTGATATCCGCTTCGATACCGGCTCCTTCAATGAACTGCTTGAGACCTACGCGCTCGATCGTTTCTCCGATGCGCTCATGGTCGAGACCCGCGTCTTCCCACCATTCGATGATCGTTTCGATCTGCTCGATAAAGGCCTCCACATCCTCATCGCTCTCCATCTTCATGAACGGAATGATCAGAGAACCCATGTTGACGCCGACTTTAAGGGTGTTCTTGCCTCCCATCAGAAGGGAAATACCCCGCTCCTTGCCAGGAGAGAGCGCCTTCGGCATGGCATTCAGGCAGTGCATGCAGCGCACGCAGTCCCTGGTTTCGATATGCATTTCTCCGTCTTTAAGGGAGATCGCCCTGGTAGGACAGAGATTGATGACCTGGTTGACCAGCGCATCCATACCTTTCTTTTCCACCCAGGCCGTAACTTCGTCACGATCGATCTGGATGGCATCCTTCCATGTACCGATAACGGCAAGATCGGAACGCATGATGGCATTGGTACAGTCGTTCGGACAGCCGGAAAACTTGAATTTCAGCTTGTAATTCCATTCGGGACGGTGCAATACGCCAACAAAATGCTTGAGTGCCTTCAGATGGAGATTGAGATTGTCGTAACAGGCATTCTCGCAGCGTCCGGGGCCGATGCATGAAACCGCCGTACGCATGCCGGCTCCAGCTCCGCCAAGATCCCAGCCTGCCTCGTTCAGCTCGTCAAAACACTGCTGTACATATTTTTCTTCGATGCCCTGCAGCATGATGTCGCCGGTCTGGCCGTGCAGGGTGATGATGCCGCTGCCGTACTTCTCCCAGATATCGCACAGCTCACGCATCATGGCCGTGTTGTAATGCAGACCCGGCGCCGGCTGAATCCGCATCGTGTGGAATTCAGCCGCTTCGGGAATTTTATCCTTGATCATGGAATACCTGGTGATAACACCGGCTCCATAACCGTCAACCGTAACAAGACCGCCCTTCCAGTACCCCATTTTCGTGTTGTAGGAGTATTCAAGCTGATCGAGCACCCCGCGAAGCATGGGCTTTTTCGTCCGTTCGGCAAGTTCCTTGAAGCCGGAAACGAAGCTTGGCCAGGGGCCGCTTTCCAGCTCATTAAGCATCGGGGTCGGATTCAGAAACTTCCCGTTCTCTTCCGAATGGCATCCCCCGCAGTGATGTCCTTCACGCGAAGAAGCATCTTTCGCACCTTCCATAGTTCCTCCTTTAGTTCACTGATAAATTGGGTTGGAAAACAGCAGTCCGCCGCGATTAAACGCAACCGGTCGGTTTGGGAAGTCCGGCAACCTTACAGGCCTGCAAGGCCGGGCCTTTCGGAAAAAGTCCGTAGAGGAATTCCGAGGCTTCCTTCTTGTCGATGCCCTGCTCGGCGGCGATAGCTTTTGTCAGCACCTTCACGGCAGGAGCAATCTGATACTCGTCATAGTAGTTCCTGAGGAATCTCACCAGCGACCAATGCTCTTCCGTCAGATCGATCTCTTCGCCTTCAGCGAGTTTTACGGCAATATCCTCATTCCAGTCCTCAAGATTGACGAGGTAGCCGTTTTCGTCAGTCTCGTAGGTTGCGCCGTTAACTTCAATGCTCATGATTCGCTCCTTTTGTGATGTTAGAGAGTTGTAAAATCCGCCTGGTCTGCCGCCCAGTGTTACGCAAGTACACATCAAGGTTCAGAAAGGGGAACAGTAAAAATCAGTTATGTATTTATATAACTATATAGCAATAAAAGAGCCGCTATTTTTCAAATCCTGCAAGGGAAAAAATTTTCTTTTCTTCCTTGAGGGTACCGGTCCGCACAAATGCAGTCATCCTTTCAATACAGATTACCGGAACATGAGGTCGGGAGGACACTCCGAAAAAAAGGGGAAAAACGGCGTTCAAAAACAGTTATAGAGAAATATAACTATATAGTAATAAAAGGAGCGCTATTTTTCAAATTTACCGCGTGTTTTTTGTTTTTTACCGGTTCATTTTTCGAGCGGGTTACGAGCTTTCCACTCTGCAGCAAGATCGGTAAACCTCTTCGCCCATTGCGGATTTCCCTGTACATGCAGATGGGCGTACGAAGCGAAAAGATTCCTGTAAATGATTCCGTCATGCTGTCCGGTAACGCCTCGACCTCTTATGACGTCGAACTGCCACTCGCAGCCACCTGCCCCCGTCAGCGGTGCCGAGTAGTGAAACTCATGCGCTCTTACTTCCGCTCCATGTTCAAACCAGGGACTTTGGGTGCAGCTCCTCAGATTCAGATACCCATGCCCGGCAGGGCGTGGCTGAAATCCTATATCGAAGGGAAGAATACCGGCAAGGGAAAAGGTTTTTCCGCCGTATGTCCCGCTGCGGGAGAGCCAGATCAACCCGCCGCATTCGGCATAGAGCGGCATGTCAGATTCGACCCTCCGACTCACCTCAAGCATGAGCTCCCTGTTGCTCCCGAGCTCGAAAAAAAACGATTCAGGAAACCCGCCTCCCAGATAGAGGCCGTGAACATCGGGAATCGAGCGGTCATGCATGGAGTCGATATAAACAAGTTCCGCGCCGTTCTCTTCAAGTGCCCTGAGGTTATCAGGGTAATAGAAACAGAATGCCGCATCCCTGAACACGCCTATCCTCACCCGTGCCTCAGATCGCATCGAAACATGCTCGTCCGGATATGACCGAACAGGGGGAGCAAGTGCAAAAAGCGCACGGATTGCCTGCATGTCGCAGTAATGTGCGACCTGTTCGGCTGCTTCGTCGATAAAAGAGGCTGCTTCTGCAGTTTCTCCCACAGTCGTGAGGCCGAGATGACGCTCGGCGATAGCGAGCTGACTATCCTCCGGAATCGAACCGAGCACGGGCACCCGGCAGAACGTTTCTATCGCAAGTTTCTGTTTCTCTCCGTGACGCCGGCTACGCACCCTGTTGAGAATAACCCCGGCAATCGTTACCTGCGGCTGCATTGCCTGCATGCCCATAACAATCGCCGCTGCGCCGCGGTTCATTTTTCTGGCATCGATAACCAGCAGCACCGGCGCCTCCAGCAGTGCGGCAACTCCTGCGCTGCTGTCACTGCCATCAAGCGACAAGCCGTCATGCAGCCCATGGTTACCCTCTATCAGGGCAAGCGTACCATTCCGGCCGTTACGGATAAACGAATCCCTGCAGCCATCCTGACCCATGAGCCAGGGATCGAGATTATAGCTCTCCCGCCCGGAAGCAAGAGCATGCCACATGGGATCGATATAATCGGGCCCCTTTTTAAAGCAGGTAACGCGCTCACCATGACGGGTCAGATATCCGGCAAGACCAAGCATAACCGTTGTTTTGCCGGAACTTTTATGCGGAGCTGAAACCATCAGCCGGGGAATAGAGAGGCTGTCCATCGACAACATCTTTTAGTGAACCTCATGAGCTGAAACCTCCTGCTCCATCGGAATGATGCTCATCCGATGCACAGGGAAAACCGATCCCGACAATACAATCGAGAGTCTCACAAACTGCAACGTTATTATCGCTGAGTTTGAACCGTTGGCCTCCTCTGATCAGGGCGCAACTTGGGAGTAAAAAAACATCCGCTAAATCGGAATCGACAACTTCCCCCGTCTGGTTCACCAGAGGTTCCTCATAATCGTTCCACCCCCTGAGACCGGTTTTCAGCGAAACAGCATCCTCAAAACCAAGCTGCTGCATAGCGGCGACCGCAAGCACGCTGCGCCGGCCAGAGCGGCAGATCACCACGACTTCACGCTTTCGGGCGGCGGCCAGTTCAGGAACGGTTTCATCATAATCCCATTCGCAGGCCGATTCAAGAATACCTCGAGGGACATTGATGGAACCCCGTATATGCATGGCGTCGAACTCATACGGTTCCCGCACATCGAGCAGCAGCAAATCGGGGTTCTCTTCCATGCGGGATGCAAGATCCCACGGCATGATTTCACGAACATCCCCGAGGCAGTTGTCTATCAGACTATTAAAGGTCAGCATAACACGCTATTCCGGATTGATTACGATTGATCATGAGCCTGCAGCCGCTATAACTGCGGCATGTTCAGACATGATGCAAACAGGATTATATGGCGACAGAAAAAACGTCCGGACAAAAAACCGGATGCGACGCTGGTAGGGCAGGAGGAGACTGAACACCGACGCGCCGTTAATTCTCTCTTTTGAGTATAGCGCAAAGCAGGCAGATTTCCGAAATAAGAGCAAACATATCCCTCCGCTACCGCTACCGTCACCACGCCGATCACACTGCATCGATACGCTCATCTTTTGCTCCAGAAACTCTCGACTCGTATATAATGCAAGCCATCGCCACCTGCAAAAGAAATCGCAATGCTGCATATGTTTCATAGAATAACACATAAATGTCTGAAATATTATTATATTATTAATATATACCCTAACTTATTAAGGAATTGTAACTATAAGCCCTTAATAAACAGAGCGTATCGAAAACTTATTCCGGCACTGCCTTGTTGAAAAGAAAAAGAAAGCTGCCATGACAGAAAATCAAAAGAACAGTTCTGCCGCCGCTTCGAGGCCATGGATCATCGATACCACCCTGCGAGATGGAGAACAGGCTCCCGGGGTTGCATTCACTGCGGCGGAAAAAACGCGAATCGCCTGCATGCTGGCCGAAACCGGGGTCAACGAGCTGGAAATCGGATATCCGGCTATCAGCGAAGAAGAGCGCAACACCATCAAAGCCATTACCGGACTCCATCTCCCACTCCGGTTGACCTCCTGGGCCCGGGCCGTATGGCAGGATATCGAACATGCCGCGGCCTCGAACACGGAAGGCGTTCACATCAGCTTTCCGGCATCGGAGCTCTACATGGAGCTGATGGGTAAAAATTACCTGTGGGTACGCCAGCAGCTTCAGGAACTTGTGCCGAGAGCAAAAAAATATTTCAATTTCGTAAGTGTCGGCGCCCAGGATGCGACAAGGGCAGATACCGGCCTGCTTCTGGATTTTATTGGTGACGCCGCCGCTTGCGGAGCTGACCGCATAAGGCTTGCCGATACCGTCGGCATAGCAACCCCGCTCTCGATCATCGATCTCGTAGGGCGGTTGAAAAGCGCATCTCCGCTGCCGATAGAATTTCACGCCCACAACGACCTCGGAATGGCTACGGCCAATGCATTCACCGCTCTTGAGGCCGGATGCGCTGCCGTGAGCGTTTCGGTAACCGGATTGGGGGAACGCGCAGGAAATGCAGCTCTTGAAGAGCTTGCCGTCGCCCTCTCTCTTTCGGGAAAATATACCACCCGTCTCGACACCGGTATGCTTGCACAGCTTTGCGATATGGTCAGTCGGGCTTCAGGCCGTCCCATTCAGAGTCAGAAGCCTATTGTCGGAAAATCGGCTTTTCAGCACGAATCCGGTATTCACTGCGCTGCCCTGCTGAAAAATCCGCTTTCATACCAGCCGTTTCTTCCCGAATATGTCGGCAGAAACGATTATGAACTGGTGATAGGAAAACACTCGGGCAGTGCGGCCATCAGTCACGCCTACCATGCGCAGGGCATCACCCTGTCAAAAGAGGAGAGCAGCGCTCTGCTTACCGCGGTAAGAAAAACTGCGGGAGAAAAAAAGCGCGCTCTTACGACATACGAACTGAAAACAATCTATCGATTACATTGTCAGACAAGTACCACCATACTGTAACCGAGATGCTCATTCCCCAGAAAAAAAAAGACAGCAGCATCAGCCTTCTGGCTGAAGTCAGCAGAACCGTAACGATTGAAAAAGATATCAGCAAGGTGCTCCGCCTGGTACTTTTCATCATGTCGGAGCATATGGATATGCTTCGCGGAATGATTACCATTCTCAACCGAGATAATGACGAAATTGTCATCAATGAATCATTCGGACTGAGCGAAGAAGAAAAAGAACGTGGACGCTACCGGATAGGAGAGGGCATTATCGGCCAGGTCGTTAAAACCGGCAAGCCGGTTCTTGTACCAAATATCAATGACGAACCATTGTTTCTTGACCGAACCCGTTCCCGTCAGAAGGAGAGAACCGACGACCTTTGTTTTATCTGCATTCCCATAAAGACGGGAACCGAGATCATCGGAACCCTCAGTGCCGATCGTCAGATTGAACCGCCATTTCCCGAAGACCCGTCCAAACGAGCCAAAGCGGAAAGCGAACGGATGGACATGATGCAGCACTACGTCGACCTGCTTTCCATTATCGCCTCCATGATTTCACAGGCGGTAAGACTCAAACAGCTTGCTCACGAGGAGAACTCGAACGGAACAGTCGCGACGCACTCTCTGAAAGGAAAAAATCTGCTCATCCCCCACCGGGACAATGAAAGCCACGAGGAAGAGATAGACGAAACGGAACGCCCGGCAAACATTATCGGCAATGCGAAACCGATGATGTCATTATTCAAAATGATCGACAAAATCGCAAAAACCAGCGCAACGACCCTTGTGCTCGGCGAAAGCGGTGTCGGCAAAGAACTCGTAGCCAGCGCCATTCACTTTAAAAGCCGTCGTTCCGACAAGCCGTTTATCAAATTCAATTGTGCGGCCCTTCCGGAAAGTATCGTTGAAAGCGAGTTGTTCGGCCATGAAAAAGGCTCTTTTACCGGCGCCCTGGGCATGCGCCAGGGCCGATTCGAACTGGCCCATACCGGTACCATATTTCTTGACGAGGTAGGCGAACTCAGCCTGCCGATCCAGGCGAAGCTGCTCCGCATTCTGCAGGAAAAAGAGTTCGAGCGGGTTGGCGGCTCTAAAACCATCAAAGTCGACGTCAGAGTGATTGCCGCAACCAACAGAAATCTGGAAAACCTCATCCGTGAAGGACAGTTCAGGGAAGACCTGTTCTATCGGCTTAATATTTTTCCGTTGACCGTACCGCCGCTCAGAGAGAGAAAAACCGATATTCTGCTGCTCGCAGATTATTTTGTCGAAAAATACAACCGGGTCAACCAGAAAGGAATCCGCCGTATTTCAACGACATCGATAGACATGCTGATGCGCTACCATTGGCCCGGCAATGTGCGTGAACTGGAAAACTGCATGGAACGCGCGGTCATTCTGAGCGAAGATAACGTCATTCACGGCTATCACCTTCCGCCAAGCCTGCAGACTGCGGAATCGAGCGGCACCCCGTATACCGGCTCACTGCAGCAGAAGCTCGACTCGATCGAAAATGAAATGATCATCGAAGCGCTCAAACGCACGAAAGGAAATATGTCGCGGGCGGCTATACAACTTGGCCTCTCGGACAGAATCATGGGGTTACGGGTAAAAAAATTCAACATCGACTATCGCAAGTTCCGTATCTGAAAATCCTTTCTCCTGAGAAGAAATAAACAAAACAGCGTAATAACACCTTCATTTTTTGCATTATATTGATTTTAAAAGCTCAATCGCATACAGAGCGTTCCCGACCTCACTATTCGCGGCATCGTTGAAGTTGCCTTAGGCTGCTTGTTATCGGCTCGTTATAAAACAAATTTGTTTAGTACGCTTTCTCTCAAGCGCATGAGAGGTTACTATTGCACACGTTAAAATAACAACATGAGCCCCATTCCGGACAAGAGAGGGAACGTCGGTTCTCTCACAATTGAAATGGTTGAATTCAAAGAGGAATGGCAGTTTGAAGACCCTCAAACCGGCGTATTTTATAAAAACGGCATTATTCCCCAAAAGCTTTTTCTCACCTTGCTGGGCGGAGACATTCAGCCTGAAAACGCCAAAAAAGCCATCACTGTTCTGGAAAGCATGTTCAAAAGCGGCGTGCTCTCAAACTGCACGTACATCAGAATAGCTGACTATACAAAAGTCACCAAAGCGCCGATCAATACCAGAATTCTCTATGCGAAGGAACTGAACCGTCTGAACTCTGCATATAACTGCCGTCCACTGATCACCTATATCTGCGGCGCTTCACTGCTGCTGAAAACCATGCTTCGCCTGTTTGCGTCTTATGTACAGCAGCAGTTCATATTCGTTCCGACCCTTCAGGACGCATTCAACCTGATAAATGCCGCGAAGAGCCCCTTCGCCGCCAAAATGGATCGGGAGATCACCATAACTCAGAGTGAAATCGATCGTTTTGCCGCCATGTGCGGACAAATTCTGTTCGACGAACACTATATCATCAACGAAAAGAAAACATAATTGCGCCGGGGAATCCGCTGCACGATCTCTACACCATAATATCCATGCTGAACAATGATCTGAAGGAACTTCAGAAAACAGAGAAAGAGCAAAAACAGAAAATCGAGGAGGCGCTGGAACATGCGCGCACCCTGAACATCAAGCTGTCCGAAGAGAAAAAGAACGTCGAGAAAAAAGAACAGATTCAGCAGATTCTTATAGAAAACCTCAAAAAAGCGAAAATAGAAGCGGAAATGGCAAGCCAGGCAAAAAGCGAGTTTCTGGCGAACATCTCCCATGAAATAAGAACGCCGTTGAACGGCATCATCGGCATGAGCGAATTGCTGCTTGACGCGTCGCTTGACACGCGTCAGCAACGGAACTATTGCGAAACGATATTTGTATCCGCAAAAAAACTTTACCAACTGATTACCCACATTCTCGATTTCAGCAAAATCGAATCGGGACAGCTCGACAAGGAAATGTCGGTTCTTGACATCGGAACGATCTGTCACGATGTTTTTTCCCTCCTGAACGAAAACGCCATAAAAAAAGGGCTGCAACTAACCATCGACATTTCGAATGAGATTCCCGATGCAATCCTCGGTTATCCTGCTTATCTCCGGCAGGTGCTGATCAATCTGCTTCAGAATGCCATAAAATTCACCTACAACGGCGAGGTTGCCCTCAATATCGAACCAATATCCGATACTCCCGGGAAGCTCATCCTCCGTATATCAGTCCGGGATACCGGCATAGGTATTCCGGAAGCACAAAAAGAGCTGGTTTTTCAACGGTTCACCCAAATCGATTCCTCCGCTACCCGCAAGGAAGGCGGAGCGGGTCTCGGTCTGGCGATTACCTCGAAACTTGTGGAGTACATGGGAGGCACGCTCAATCTCGACAGTACGGAAAACAAAGGTTCCGAGTTCTGGTTCACACTTCAGTTCGACAAGTTTGATGGAAAGACAAAAATGTCGGCCATTGAAGAGAGTCGCCCGACGGAAATAACCAAACGACCTGAAACGAACGAAGAAAAACCTCTGCCAACAGAAATAAACGACCGGAATTCCGGAATAAAAATACTGTTGGTTGAGGATAACATCATCAATCAGCAGGTGGCAATAGCCATGCTCTCAAAACTGAATGTATCGACCGACACCGTAACGAACGGACTTGAGGCGATCGATGCTCTGAAAAAAAACAGCTATACCCTGGTATTCATGGATCTGCAGATGCCGGTTATGGGCGGGCTCGAAGCGGTTAAAGCGATCCGAAACAAGGAAACAGGAATTGCAGATCCCGATATTCCTGTCATTGCCATGACCGCCAATGCGATAAAAAAAGACAAAGAAGAATGTCTTCTGGCCGGAATGAATGACTTCATCGTCAAACCAGTAATGATACGGGAACTCCAGACTGCGCTTGAAAAATGGATTCCCCGGTATCGCCGCTGAAACGCTTCATCCTTTTTCGGAGCCGCTGGCTTCCGGGTTTACTGCGCCATGCCGGCGATATGGCGTTCGATAAGATCGGCCTCATCTGCGTCGAGTCTGAACTCCCCTGCCCCGATAATACCCTCGACCTGAGCGGCGCTGCGTCCTCCGACAATAGCCCCGGTAACGGCCGGATGGCGAAGGGTCCATGCAATGGCGACCTCGCCGGGCGAACGTCCGTGAGGAGAACCGATACTGCGAAGCAGTTCGACCAGTTCGAGATTTGCCGACAGACGGGGCTCCTGAAACTCCTTGTTTTCACGTCGCCAGTCATCCTGCGATAAGTTTTCAACCCGTTCACGCGTCATGGCACCGGTCAGCATGCCGGAAAGCATGGGCGAGTATACGATCACGCCGACTTCCCGTTCCAGGCAGAAAGGAAGAATTTCGGTTTCCACTGCGGGGCGAAGCATCGAATAGGGCGGCTGGAGCGATGCGACAGGCGCGATCTGCATGACACGAAGCATCTGTTCGACATTGAAATTCGAGACCCCTATATGCCGGACAAGCCCTTCTTCCCTGAGAGCGGCCATCGTTTTCCACCCCTCCTCAAGATCGGGCTCCGGATTTGGCCAGTGTATCTGATAAAGATCGATCGCGTCAACCTTTAAACGCTTCAGGCTCTGCTCGCATTCGCGCCGGATAGAATCAGCCTTGAGACTGCTGCTCATCCGGCGGTGTTCATCCCACACCAGCGAGCATTTGGTGAACACGTAAGGTTTGTTCCCCATCCCCTCGAGAGCCCTGGCGACCAGTTCTTCCGAATGACCAAGCCCGTATACCGCCGCGGTATCGATCCAGTTGATGCCGAGTTCGACGGCTCGCTGAATTGCGTTTATGGCATCGGCGTCATCCTGGGACCCCCAACCGTAAGCCCAGCCGCCACCCCCGATTGCCCAGCTTCCGAAACCCAGGGGCGTCAGATGCATGTCCGTATTGCCGAGTTGCCGTGTCTGCATGATGTTATGATTTGCCTGTGTTGCATCAGTTATCCGAAAAAATCCACTCCTTCCTTTCCTTATATATAATAAGAAAGACAAGACAAACATGCCCGATTTCTCCTGACATCCGATAACGGCTCGACTCCGAAGCATAAACGGAACTCTTCAGGTTTATACCGGAAACCGTTTTCCCGAATGGAAAGGTAATCTGTTTGCAGGCTCCCCTGTGCAGCTTCGCTTCCGGCGCATGGTGCTTGACGGCAGAAAAATAACCGGCAGCAGAAGCTCTTACGGACTATAAAGGAACGAATCCGTGTCCGGGAGGGAGCTGACGGATAGTGACAACGGTCGCCTTCTGCGCGTCGAACCATCCGGATAAAAACATTCCGCCATCCGGCATTGCCCATTACAAAAACAGAAATAAAGCCCTGAACTGGACGGGGCGTTTTTCTGATGCATAAAAACTACATAAAAGTATTTTTTCAGGCACTCCCGAACGCTCAGGACGACAATGCCGCTTTCTCCCGGCCGGCGAATCCTCCACATCCGCTCCTGCCATTGGTGCAAATAGCTTTCATCCCTCGTCATCAAAAGATCAGCACCGAAAAAACGCTCCCCTGCGACCTCCCTGCAAGCGGTTTCTGCCCCCCGTCGCATGCTCGCGTCAGCGGAGAAAACCCCTGTAAGGAGCAGTGCCCGTGCAGACAGACGAAAATTATACCAAAATGTAACTTCCTGAATTATTCCACAAAACTGTAGATATTTTTTGCTGTAAAAATCCTTCCGGGCTAAAAAATTATGCTGAACTGCAGAAAAAAGAAGAGCGGTCAAGACAGGTAAAAATATATATAAAAATAAGTTAACCCATTCCTGCCATAAAAGAAAAAACAAACTCGCCTGAAAAGTGCCCTCTGGCATGTCTTTTGCATATAACTATCATAAATAATCAGGCTTCGAGAAAAAATATCCTGAATTATTTATAGAAAAGACAATGATAACCTAAATAAGAACGAACATGAGAAAAGTCGCGATTTATGGAAAAGGTGGCATCGGCAAGTCAACCACGACACAGAACACGGTTGCCGGTCTTGCGGAAATGGGCAAAAAAGTCATGGTCGTCGGTTGTGACCCTAAAGCTGACTCTACCCGTCTCCTGCTCGGCGGTCTGCAGCAGAAAACCGTTCTCGACACCCTGCGAGAGGAGGGAGAAGAAGTCGAACTTGAAGATATCATCAAAGAGGGATACAGAAACACCCGCTGCACCGAGTCCGGCGGACCGGAACCTGGCGTGGGATGTGCAGGACGCGGCATCATAACCTCGGTCAACCTGCTCGAACAGCTCGGAGCCTACGATGAGGAATGGGATCTCGATTATGTGTTTTACGATGTACTCGGCGACGTCGTATGCGGCGGATTCGCCATGCCTATCCGCGACGGCAAAGCAGAAGAGATCTATATCGTCTGCTCAGGAGAAATGATGGCGATGTATGCGGCAAACAACATCTGCAAAGGTATTCTGAAATACGCAGATGCCGGCGGCGTCCGTCTCGGCGGCCTTATCTGCAACAGCCGCAAGGTCGACAACGAGCGCGAGATGATCGAGGAGCTTGCCAAAAAAATCGGCACGCAGATGATCCATTTCGTACCTCGCGACAACTTTGTCCAGCGCGCTGAGATCAACCGCAAAACCGTCATCGACTACGATCCCACACACGGTCAGGCAGACGAGTACCGCGCACTTGCAAGAAAAATCGACGAAAACGAAATGTTCGTCATTCCCAAGCCGCTGGAAATCGAAGAGCTTGAATCGCTTCTCATTGAATTTGGTATCGCTAACTAATAAACGGAGAACTCGCACATGTTAATGATCAGAACAATCGTCAGGCCGGAAAAAGTCCATGAAGTCATGCAGGGGCTGCTCGACGCAGGCTACCCGGCCGTTACAAAAATCTCGGTTGTAGGACGGGGAAAACAGCGCGGCCTTCGCGTCGGCGATGTCGTGTACGATGAACTCCCCAAAGAGATGCTTTTCGTCGTGGTTCCCAATGCCGACAAGGATTTCGTGGTAAGAGCCATCATGGATCACGCAAAATCCGGACCCGAAGGCAAATTCGGCGACGGCAAGATTTTCATTTCGGCTGTCGAGGAAGTCTATACCATAAGCTCGGGTGAACAGGAAACCGAAGTAATGCTTGCAGAGAAGGAGGCCTGATGAGAGAAATAATAGCAGTTATCCGGATCAACAAGGTGAACGAAACCAAGAAGGCGCTCGTCGATGCAGGCATCCCGGCATTCACGGCTACCGGAAGGGTTATGGGTCGCGGCAAAGGCCAGGTTCACTTTGACATTCTCAAGGGAGCCGAAACAGGCCATCCCGAAGCTATCGCCCAGCTCGGCAATGCACCCCGACTGGTTGCCAAAAGAATTCTTACCGTTGTCGTCCCTGAAGAATTATGCAAAACGGCAATCGATACCATCATCAAGACGAACCAGACCGGAAATCCCGGAGACGGCAAGATTTTTGTCACGCCGATTGTTGAAACCATCAGGGTGAGAACAGGTGAAGAAGGCAATGAAGCGCTGATCTAACACAGAATATTTTAAAGGTGTAAACGGAGACAGTTACATGGAGGCGAACATACATTTCCCAGATCCTTCCAAAGTCAGGGAGGAGCTGACACAAAGATATCCGGCGAAGGTTGCCAAGAAACGCACGAAGTCGATTATCATCAACGACCCGGAAACCATACCGGAAGTACAGGCAAACGTCCGTACCGTCCCTGGTATCATAACGCAGCGCGGCTGCTCCTATGCAGGCTGTAAAGGTGTTGTGCTCGGCCCGACACGCGACATCGTCAACATCGTTCACGGACCGATCGGCTGCAGTTTCTATGCGTGGCTGACCCGCCGTAACCAGACAAGACCGGAAACTCCGGAACACGAAAACTATATCACCTACTGTTTCTCGACCGATATGCAGGAAGAGAATGTGGTGTTCGGCGGCGAAAAGAAGTTGAAACAGGCAATTCAGGAGGCGTACGATCTTTTTCATCCGAAATCCATCGCGATCTTCTCAACCTGTCCGGTAGGTCTGATAGGCGATGATGTGCATGCCGCATCAAAAGAGATGCGCGAGAAGTTCGGCGACTGCAACGTTTTCGGCTTCAGCTGCGAAGGCTACCGCGGCGTCAGTCAGTCAGCAGGCCACCATATCGCAAACAACGGCGTATTCAAGCATATGGTAGGACGCAACAACACCATCAAGGAAGGCAAGTTCAAGCTGAACCTGCTCGGTGAGTATAACATCGGCGGCGACGCATTTGAAATCGAGCGCATCTTCGAAAAAGCGGGAATAACCCTGGTTGCCTCCTTCAGCGGCAACTCGACCGTCGGCCAGCTTGAAAACGCCCATACAGCCGATCTCAACGTGATCATGTGTCACCGTTCGATCAACTACATGGGCGAGATGATGGAGACCAAATATGGCATCCCATGGATGAAGGTGAACTTCGTCGGCGCTGAATCGACCGCAAAATCGCTGCGCAAGATCGCGGAATATTTTGGAGACGAAGAGTTGAAAGCCAAAGTCGAAGAGGTAATTGCCGAAGAGATGCCGAAAGTGAAAGCCGTGATCGACGATATACGTCCGAGAACTGAAGGGAAGACCGCCATGCTCTTTGTCGGCGGATCGCGAGCCCATCACTACCAGGATCTCTTTACCGAGCTTGGCATGACAACGGTTGCCGCCGGTTATGAATTCGCTCACCGCGACGACTATGAAGGCCGCCATGTGCTGCCGAGCATCAAGGTCGATGCCGACAGCAAGAACATCGAAGAGCTGAAAATCGTAGCCGATCCGGAACTCTACCAGCCGAGAAAAACCGAAGCCGAGCTTGAAGCGCTCAAGGAAAAGGGGCTGGAAATCAACGGCTATGAGGGCATGATGAAGCAGATGATGAAAAAATCGCTCGTCGTCGATGACGTCAGCCATTACGAATCGGAAAAGCTGATCGAAATCTACAAGCCCGATATCTTCTGCGCCGGCATCAAGGAGAAATATGTGGTACAGAAAATGGGTGTGCCTCTCAAGCAGCTGCACAGCTATGATTACGGCGGACCTTATACCGGCTTCGTCGGTGCGACAAACTTCTACAGGGATATCGACCGTATGGTCAACAATCCGGTCTGGAAGCTGATCAAGGCCCCCTGGGAAACAGCAGGAAACGGAAAAGGCGCGGAACTCGAAGCCAGCTACGTCACACAGTAATCAGGAAAAAGGAGACTATTGAATTATGCTATTAAGACATACACCAAAAGAGGTTATAGCGCGTGAAGGGCTGACGATCAATCCGGCTAAAACCTGCCAGCCGATAGGAGCCATGTATGCGGCGCTCGGCATTCACGGCTGTCTGCCTCACAGCCATGGCTCACAGGGATGCTGCTCGTATCACCGCAGCACCCTGACCCGCCACTACAAGGAGCCCGTTATGGCGGCAACCAGTTCTTTCACCGAAGGAGCCTCCGTATTCGGCGGCCAGGCCAACCTGCTTGCGGCAATCGAAACGATCTTTTCGGTTTACGAACCCGATATCATCGCCGTGCACTCGACCTGCCTGTCGGAAACCATCGGCGACGACTTGCAGCAGATCACGAAAAAAGCCAAAGATGACGGAAAAATTCCGGAAGGCAAATATGTGATCTACGCAAGCACGCCGAGCTTCGTCGGCTCGCACGTAACCGGCTATGCCAACATGGTAACAGGCATTGCCGAGCAGTTCGCCCAGTCAACCGGAGAAAAGAAAGAGCAGATCAACATTATCGCCGGATGGATGGAACCCTCCGACATGCGCGAAATCAAGAAGCTCTCCAAAGAGCTCGGAGTGAAGATCGTGCTCTTCCCTGACACGTCGGATGTGCTCGACGCTCCGCAAACCGGTAAACACGAGTTTTATCCTAAAGGTGGCACAACGGTCGAGGAACTGAAAAGCATCGGCGACAGCTCCAGCTCTCTGGCTCTCGGCTGCATCAGTGCCGAACCGGCGGCTATCGCACTCGACAAGAAATGCAAGGTGCCGTTTGAAACCGTGGATATGCCGATCGGCCTCTCTGCAACCGACCGCTTCATCATGTCGCTCAGCAAAGCTGCAGGCGTTGAAGTTCCCGATGAGATCACTGCTGAAAGAGGACGCCTTATTGACGTAATGACAGACATGGAGCAGTACTTCTATGGCAAGAAAGTCGCGCTTTTCGGCGATCCCGATCAGATCATACCGCTTACCGAGTTCCTGCTCGATCTGAACATGAAGCCGATTCACATCGTCAGCGGCACTCCCGGTCAGCGCTTTGAAAAACGCATGAAAGAAATTCTCCGGAGAATTCCTGAAGCGAACTTCAAAAACGGCCTGAACGCGGATATGTTCCTGCTTCATCAGTGGATGAAAAACGAGCCGGTTGATCTGCTTATCGGTAACACCTACGGCAAATACATTGCCCGCGACGAAAACGTTCCGTTTTTACGGTTCGGATTCCCGATTCTCGACCGCATCGGGCACAGTTACTTCCCGAACATCGGCTACAGCGGCTCGCTGAGACTGCTCGAAAAAATTCTCAACGCCTTCATGGACCGCCAGGATCGTGAAGCTCTCGAGGAGAAGTTCGAGCTGGTCATGTAAGAAAGAAACTGAAAGGACAGAAAGGACCAATGCAAAACTCCCGGCTTTGCCGGGAGGGGTCCCCGGAATTGGAATTACTTATTGAAAAAGGGGTTGGTATCATGAAGGAAGAAATCGGGATACTTGAAGGAAGACAGGGCCAGGTCTTCGAAAAAAAAAGCGGCGAGGCGGAACAACTCGATATCTCATGTGAAAAAACAAGCCTGTCCGGATCGGTCAGTCAGCGAGCCTGCGTGTTCTGCGGTTCCCGTGTGGTGCTCTACCCTGTAGCCGATGCCCTTCACCTCGTTCACGGCCCTATAGGATGCGCTGCCTATACCTGGGACATACGCGGAGCGGTCTCTTCAGGCCCGGAACTGCACCGGTTGAGTTTCTCTACCGACCTCGGAGAGATGGATGTGATCTACGGCGGTGAAAAGAAACTCTATCTTTCGCTTATCGAACTGATCGACAAATATAAGCCTAAAGCTGCATTTATCTACTCGACCTGCATTATCGGCCTTATCGGCGACGATATCGACGCCGTGTGCAAAAAGGTGTCGAAAGAGACCGGCATTCCAGTTCTGCCGGTACATTCCGAAGGGTTCAAGGGAACCAAGAAAGACGGGTACAAAGCTGCCTGCACCTCTCTCATGAAGCTGGTAGGCACCGGCTCTATCGAAGGGATCAGCCCTTACAGCATCAATATTCTCGGCGAGTTCAACCTTGCCGGCGAAGCCTGGATCATCAGGGAATACTATGAAAAAATGGGCATCGAGGTGGTTTCCACCATGACCGGTGACGGGCGTGTGGACGCCGTACGCCGTGCTCACGGCGCTACGCTCAACGTCGTGCAGTGTTCCGGATCCATGACCACATTGGCCAAAGATATGGAGGAAAAATACGGCATTCCCTATATGCGCGTCTCCTACTTCGGTATCGAGGACATGTCCAAATCGCTCTACGATGTCGCCAAACACTTCAGCGACCGGCCCGACATCATGGATGCGGCAAAAGAGATTGTCAGCAAAGAGGTAGCGAAACTCTACCCCGAACTGCAAAAATTCAAAAAAGTCCTGGCCGGCAAAAAAGCGGCCATATATGTCGGCGGGGCATTCAAAACATTTTCGCTCATCAAAGCCCTGCGTTCGATCGGCATGTCGGTTGTCCTCGCCGGTTCGCAGACAGGCAACAAGGATGATTACGAACGCCTCAGGGAGATGTGCGACGAAGGAACCATCATCGTTGACGACTCGAATCCCGTCGAACTCTCGAAATTCGTGCTTGAAAAAGAGGCCGACCTGCTTATCGGAGGGGTGAAGGAGCGGCCGATCGCCTACAAACTCGGTATCGGCTTCTGCGACCACAACCACGAGAGAAAAATTCCTCTGGCAGGATTTATCGGCATGTACAACTTCGCAAAGGAGGTCTATCAGTCGGTCATGAGTCCGGTATGGCAGTTCGCTCCGAGAAAAGGAGGCAAAATATGAAACATGCGAAAACCGCAACCCAGAACGCCTGCAAGCTTTGCAACCCTTTGGGTGCATGCCTGGCATTCAGGGGCATAGAAAAATGCGTACCGTTCCTGCACGGGTCACAGGGATGCGCAACCTATATCAGAAGATACCTGATCAGCCACTACAAGGAACCGATCGACATTGCCTCTTCGAACTTCAACGAAGAAACCGCCGTGTTCGGTGGCAGTCATAATCTTCAGCTCGGGCTGAAAAACGTAACCCAGCAGTACAAACCGGAAGTTATCGGTCTGGCAACCACCTGTCTGAGTGAAACCATCGGTGATGACGTGCCCATGATTCTGCGCGAATATAAAAAGGCATTCAGGAACGGCTCCCCCATGCCGGTCATGATACATGCCTCGACGCCAAGTTATCAGGGCAGTCACATCGACGGGTTTCACGCAGCCGTGCGTGCCACCGTTGCGACTCTTGCGGTTAAAGGCGCCGAACGACAGCATACGGTGAACATATTTCCGAATATGATTTCTCCTGCTGATATCCGTTACATCAAGGAGATCCTCGAAGCCTTCCGGCTTCCCAATATGCTGCTGCCTGACTATTCGAAAACACTTGACGGCGGCCCCTGGGGCGAATACCACCGGATCCCGCCCGGAGGCACACCGGCAAGCACCATAGCCTCAGCAGGTTCCGCATCGGCAAGCATAGAATTCGGAGCAACGCTTGAAGCCCCGAAATCCGCGGCGGGATATCTTGAATCGGCATTCGGAGTCACCCGTCATCATATGGGACTTCCGATCGGCGTCAAGGCAAGCGACCGGTTTTTTGCGCTGGTCGAAGAGCTGAGCGGACAACCGGTACCCGAAAAATACGAAGACGAACGCCGGCGTCTCATCGACGCCTATGCCGATGGACACAAGTACATTTTCGAAAAAAGGGCGATCGTGTACGGCGAAGAGGATCTGGTCATTGCCATGACCGCGTTTCTGCTGGAGATCGGCATAACCCCTGTACTTTGCGCATCCGGGGGTAAAAGCGGCCTGCTGAAGAAAAAAATCCGGGAACTTGTACCGGACCTCGATGAAGGGGAGATCAAAATCCGCGACGGCGTGGACTTCGTCGATATCGAAGATGAGGCCAAGGTGCTCAAACCGGATTTTCTGATCGGCAACAGCAAAGGCTACACCATGTCGAGAAAAAACAACATTCTGCTTCTGAGAATCGGTTTTCCCATTCACGACCGTTTCGGAGGACAGCGGCTGCACCACCTCGGATACCGGGGCACCCAGGAGCTGTTCGACAGGATCGTCAATATGGTTATCGAAGAGCGGCAGAATGCTTCATCAATCGGTTATACGTACATGTAAAAGGGAGGAATCCATGAAACTGAACATTAAAAATCACCCCTGCTTCAACGATTCGTCCCGTCACACGTTCGGGCGGATTCACCTCCCGGTTGCGCCGAAATGCAATATACAGTGCAACTACTGCAGCCGTAAGTTCGACTGTATGAACGAGAACCGTCCTGGAGTCACAAGCAAGGTACTCTCCCCCCGGCAGGCGCTCTACTACCTGCAGCAGGCCATGGAGATCTCTCCGAACATTGCCGTGGTCGGTATTGCCGGACCGGGCGATCCGTTCGCAAACCCTGACGAAACCATGGAGACGCTGCGCCTGGTAAGGGAGCACTACCCGGAAATGCTGCTCTGCGTTGCGACCAACGGTCTCGACCTGATGCCCTGGATCGACGAACTTGCCGAATTGCAGGTCAGTCATGTCACCATCACCATCAATGCCATCGATCCCGAGGTCGGCTCGGAAATCTATGCGTGGGTGCGTCATAAGAAAAAAATGTACCGCGATATCGAAGCGGCAAAACTTCTTATCGGCAATCAGCTTGAAGCTCTGAAGCGCCTCAAGGAGGTCGGCGTGACGGCAAAAGTGAACTCCATCATCATTCCCGGCATCAATGATGGACATGTCATCGAAGTCGCCCGTAAGGTTTCGGAACTCGGTGCGGACATCCTGAACTGTCTGCCCTATTATCAGACCACGGAAACCCTGTTCGAAAATATCGAAGAACCCTCACCGGTCGTTGTGGCGGAAATCCAGAAAGCCACATCGGAATTCCTTCCGCAGATGAAGCACTGCGCACGCTGTCGCGCCGATGCCGCAGGGATTATCGGAGAAATCAACAGTGAAGAGATGATGCTGAAGCTTGCCGAAGCGGCAAGCCTGCCGAAAAACCCTTCGGAACATCGCCCTTACATTGCGGTCAGCAGCATCGAAGGAGCGTTGATCAATCAGCATCTTGGTGAAGCCGATCGTTTTCTGATCTACGGCATGGACGGCAACAGCGGCATCTGCTCGCTTGTCGACTCCCGTCCCGCACCCCTGCCCGGAGGAGGAGAACAGCGATGGGAAGCGCTTGCACGCATCCTTGCCGACTGCAGGGCTCTGCTGGTCAACGGCGCCGGGGACTCCCCAACGAAAGTGCTGAACAAACAGGGAATCGAGGTACTGGTCATGGAGGGCATGATCGAAGATGCCGTTCACTGCGTTTTCACCGGGCAGGATGTGAAACACCTGATGAGAGGGAGCCAGATCCATGCATGCAAGACCAGTTGCACCGGAACGGGAGGAGGCTGCGGGTAATAATAAGAAACGATCGGTCGGGTCAGTCAGATCCGGCCGATCCGACTGATCTGAAACAGGAAAAACAATCAACAACCAAGACAACCATAATGGACAAACCAAAGCATCACATCTTCGTCTGCGCGAGCTTTCGTGCACAAGGCGCACCTCAGGGAATCTGCCACAAAAAAGAGTCGCTCGGGCTCATTCCCTATCTCGAAAGCGAACTCTCCGACCGCGGCATGTCCGACGTTGCTGTTTCGGCAACCGCATGCCTGAACCTCTGCGAAAAAGGACCCGTCGTAGTGGTCTATCCGGAAAACTTCTGGTATGGCGAAATCGACAGTGAAGACAAAATCGATGAAATTCTCGACGCTCTTGAAGAGGGCGAAGCCTGTGATGAGTACCTGATCAACTGATCGGCATGTTTGCCGGAACGCTCTATCCTTCGAGGAGAAAGCGTTCCGTTTTTTTTATTTATCGTTATACCTTTTATTACACAACGAATATATCCGTTCAGGCTGATCTGCCCGAGAGACAGAAAAACAGGTATTACAACGGCCATCGTTATATATAAACATACATAACACTCGCTTATGGAAAAGAGATGCAAAAAAGCCGTCAGACTGACGACACTGCTCGTGCTGCTCGCAGCCGGAACGGCACATGCGGAAGAAAAAATACCTGATACCGCATGGAAAAACTATACCACGGAAGAGATAACAGTATCGGGGAAAAAAGGCGACATCCTGCAACGGGTTACCGGAAAGGAATCACAAGTACTGAACCCGTCGCAGATGTCGGTTTACAAGGCGATCAACCTCATGCCCTCCCTCAGCCAGCAGAGCGTCGATCCATACGGACTTGCCGATATCGTCAACTACCATGAATCCTTTCGATTCAGAGGCGTCGAAGCCACGGCTGGAGGCGTCCCGGCTACCACAGCCAACGTTGAAAGCCTTCCGGTCACGGGAAGACCCGGAGGCGGAGCGACGATCTACGACCTCGAAAACATAAGCGACATCGACATCTACACCGGCGTCATGCCGGCATATGCAGGGCTGGGCCTTGCCGATGTCGGCGGCAAAATCGATATGAAAATCCGCCGGCCCGAAGACCGGTTCGGAGTGCGGCTCAAACAAAGTATCGGAAGCAACGACTTCAGCCGCACCTACCTGCGCGCAGACACCGGAACCCTTGCAGGAAGCACAAAAGGGTTTCTCTCCTTTTCGGAGAGTTCCGCGGACAAATGGAAGGGAGAAGGCAATTCCGAACGGAAAAACCTGATGGCCGGCATCACCAGCGAATTCAGCGACAACGTAAAACTCGAAACCTTCCTGACCTGTAGCAAAGGCGACATCCATACCTACAAACCCTTCACCTATACCGAGATCGGCGACCTCGACCATGCGTACGAAACCGATTACGGAACCGACCCCGGCAGTTACGACTACTACGGATGGAACCGCAACGAGTTCGAAGACTGGATGTTTATGGCCAATCTCGAAATAAAAACCGGCGAACGCTCGAAAATCAACGTCAAACCCTACTACTGGAGCGACAAAGGCTACTACCTGGAGACCATCAGCACCCCCAATGGCCAAAGAATACGCAGATGGGACATTGACCACGACCTCAAAGGAGTTCTCGGGGAATACAAAACCAGAGTCGGCGACGTCGATCTCGACCTTGGGTACATCTATCATACCCAGAAAAGGCCCGGACCCCCGACCTCGTGGAAAAACTACACGGTAACCGCATCCGGCGACCTGAAATTCGCCGGATGGAGCATTCTCTCGAACAGCTCAAGCCACGAACTGCAGACGCCGTTCATCGATGCAGTATGGCACGCCGGCGACTACCAGCTCGAAGCCGGGCTGAAATATGTCTGCTACACCCTGCCATCCATTATCACCTACATGACCGCCGGTATAGGGGATGTCAGTTACGACGGCGCCCTTGCCCTCGATCCTGCGATCGATGCCGAGGCCAGCGCACTCGACACCAAATCGTTCAACAGGCTTTTTCCCAACCTGACCCTGACGCGCTTCCTCGGCGACAACGCGTCGATACATGCGTCCTACGGAGAGAACTACGTCACGCACGTCGATATCTACCCCTATTATATCTCGCAGCGCAAGCAGTTTCATGACAAAGGCGTAACCTTCCAGGATCTCTGGGACAAGCGCCGGATGGAGATCTCGAAAAATATGGAAATCGGCATGCGCTTCACCGGAAACAACTGGAGCATCGAACCGACCGTTTACTATTCCCGACATGAAAACAAGCAGGCGGTACTCTACGATGCCGATATCGACGCCTGTTACCCTATAAACAATGCCGATGCCGAAGGCTACGGCATCGAGCTCGAAGCGGAGTACAAGCCGCTCGAAGGCCTCAAATGCTACGGATCGTTCTCCTGGAACCGGTTCTCGTTCACCCAGGACATCTACTCGGAAGGAGGAAGCCTCATCGATGTCAAGGGAGCGCAGGTGCCCGATGCTCCTGAATTCCTTGCAAAGGCAATGGCAAGCTGGAAAATCGGCGACTTCACCATTTCTCCGGTCATGCGCTACTCGTCCACCCGCTACGGCGATGTGCTGCACAAAGAGAAAATCGACGGCACCACGCTCTTCGATCTCGACCTCACCTGGAGCAGGGCCATGCCGGGCTTCAAACAGGTTGACTGCTCGCTGTCGCTTTTGAACATCTTCGACGAGCACTATGTGAGCATGATCAGTACATCCGATTACAAAACCCTGAAAACATCGTACCTGCCGGGCGCTCCGTTTACCGTAATGGCAACCGTAGCGCTGCACTACTGACAACGATTCTGCACTGCCTGTTCTTTCTCCGTTACACCATTCCCGGCGTTTTGCCGATCGCCGGGAATATTTTCAACGAACCTTTTCATTACTCCGATGAACCAGAAAAAAACGATCATCTTTCTCCTGTTCCTTCTTGCGGCGATACCGGGCCTGCTGCAGGCAGAAACCCTTACTGTCGCTGCAGGCGCAGGCTACAAACGCCCGCTAATGGAAATCGCCGCCCTTTACGAAAAAAAACCGGCCATCATATCGATGCCGTATTCGGCAACATGCAGCAGATCTTCTCCCAGACCGAAACCAGCGGAAAGGTCTCGGTTGTTTTCGGCGAAAAAAGTTTTCTGAACCGCTCGACGCTCAGTTTCAGCAGCTTTCACCCCGTCGGAAAAGGGACGCTTGTGCTTGCCTGGCGGAAAGGGCTTGAACTGAAACGGCTGGAAGATATACGAAAAAAAGAGGTCCGGCGCCTCGGCATACCCGATCCTGAAAAAGCCATCTATGGACATGCGGCTGCGGAGTATCTGAAAAAATCCGGATTATCCAAAAAGACAGAACAAAAGCTCATCACCCTCTCGACCGTACCGCAGGTTTCGGCCTACCTCGTCTCGGGAGAGATCGATGCGGGCTTTATCAATATTACCGATGCTATCGGAATAAGGGAAAAAAACGGAGGGATGCTTCCGGTGCCCCGTGACCATTACTCTCCGATCGACATTCAGGCCGCAGTCGTCAATGGATTCGAAAAGAAAAAAGAGGTCACGGATTTTCTCCGGTTTCTGAAACAGAGAGAGTCTCTTGCAGTTCTTAAGCACTACGGCATATGACCCTCGACATAAACGAAATGATCCGGAGTTTCGACAGCCGGAGCGCCGTCACGCTCAGTCTGAACACGGCTGCCGTAACCCTCGCCCTGCATCTTGCTGCAGGAGTGCTTGCGGGTTACTTTCTGACCGGCAGAAAACCATCCTCCGCTCCCTTGCGGACACGGCCGTCACCCTCCCGCTTATCTTTCCCCCGATCGCTACCGGATTTCTTCTTCTGCTGCTGCTCGGACGAAACGGCATTATCGGCCATCCGCTGCAAAGCGCAGGTATCGAAATAATCTTCAGCACGACAGGGGTTTATATAGCATCGTTCATCGCCGGGCTGCCTCTCGTGATAAAATCGGTACAGAGTGCAATTGAAACCATGGATCGCTCACTTATCGAAGCATCATGGACGCTTGGAAAAAGCAGGGCACAAACCTACATCCTGGTTGTACTCCCCCACATCCGGTATGCCCTGCTCACCGGTCTCATTCTCTCTCTCGGACGCTCATTCGGCGAAGTCGGCATCACGCTCATTCTCGGGGGCAACATCAGCGAAAAAACGGAAACCATGTCGCTGGCTATCTACAATGCGGTGTTCGAGGGAAACTTTGAAAAAGCCGCACTCCTGTCCGTTATCCTCGCCTTCATCTCGCTTGGTATGTTCGCGATCCTGAAAAAAATCACTCAAACTGCCAATGGAAGCAATACTATCGCCTGAAACTCGTATTTTCTTTTATAGAGCTGAACGCTGCAACCATAGAAAAAAAACGCATGGCAAAATGCCCGAAACAATCTATAGAGCTTGAAGGCTCCATATGGTTTCAGAAAGCGCAGAACCGTTTTCTCGGCGGCGACAGAATAGCCCTGCTTGAAAAAATAGATGAACTCGGTTCGATCAACAGTGCTGCCAAAGCCGTCGGTATAAGCTACAAGACCGCATGGCACCTGGTCAACATGATGAACAACCTTTCGGAAAAACCACTGGTCGACCGCATGACCGGAGGCAAAGGAGGAGGGGGCACCCTGCTGACGAAAGAGGGAAAAAAAGTCATCGAACAGTTCCGGGTTGTGCAGGAAGAGCACCGCAAGTTCCTCGAAAACCTTGAGGAGCGCCTGGGAGAAACAAAAAACCTTTACCAGTTCCTCAGAAGGATATCCATGAGAATCAGCGCACGAAACATATTTTCCGGAATCGTTGAAAAAATCACACGCGGAGCGGTCAATGCCGAAGTAGTGCTGGCGCTTCCGAACGGACCGCTTGTCACCTCGGTCATCACCATCGGCGCCGTCGACAATCTCGGTCTGAAGGAGGGCATGAACGCTTATGCCATCATCAAGTCGAACTCCATTATCATCGGCAGAGATCTGCACGATGCCCGAATAAGCGCGCGCAACATCATGTGCGGCACTGTCGGCAAAGTTATCGAAGGACCGGTCAGCACGGAAGTTGACGTTGAAATCGGCGGCGGAAACGTCATTTCGGCAATCATCACCCACGGCAGTTCCGAAAAACTCGGGCTCAGAGAAGGTGAGCACGCCTGTGCGGTCTTCAAGGCATCGAGCGTGATTCTCGGAGTGAACTGAACCATTTGCTTCATCGGGGAGATACCCTATCTTAAAGGAAAGCCCATTTCTGATAAACGGTAGATATCTCTATACTTTCAATACGCATCCTTGAGCAGTAAGAACCCACTCATCGACCGGTTCCAACGAACCATCAGCTACGCCCGCATAGCCGTAACCTCCCGATGCAATCTCCGCTGTACCTACTGCATGAGCGAAGAGCACGAGTGCCACTCGTCGGCCAGCCATCGCGACACCCTTAAAACTGCAGACATTGCGCTTCTGATCAGGATTCTTGCCGGACTTGGTATCAGGAAAATACGTTTTACCGGAGGAGAACCGCTGCTGCGCAACGATATTGCCGAGCTTGTCAGAACAGCGAAAGATACCGTCGGCATAGAGACCGTATCACTCACCACCAACGGAGTGTTGCTCCACAAACACCTTGACGGACTGCGCAAAGCGGGACTTGATGCCCTTAACCTCAGTATCGATACCCTCGACCGGGAGCGTTATCGGGCCATAACCCGCCGGGACGTATTTGAACAGGTGAAGGCAAATCTCGATATCCTGCTTGCATCGAAAGCCATACCGGTCAAACTCAACGTCGTGATGATGCGAGGCATCAACAGTGATGAGATCGCAGAGTTCATGGAGTTCACCAGGGAGCATGCCGTAACGGTCCGCTTCATGGAACTGCAGCCGTTCGACGACCACCAGATATGGAAAACCGGCAGATTTCTCGGTCTCGATAAAATCCAGGCACTGCTCCGCGAGATTTATCCCGAGCTGCTGCAACACCGGGGAACATCAACCGAATATTTCAGTTTCAGCCTTTCCGGTTATGAAGGTTCGGCAGCAATCATACCGGCTTACACAAGAAATTTCTGCAGTCAGTGCAACCGCATACGTATCACATCGGAAGGTACGGTCATCAGCTGCCTTTACGACAAACAGGGAATCGAACTGCTGCCGCTGCTCCAGCGAAATGCGGAAATCGAAGAAATCAGCGACCTGTTCAGAACGGCTGTCCACCAGAAACCTGAAGACGGAAGAAATCAGGGCGAGGGAGAAAACCTTCGAACCAGCATGTCGGAAATCGGAGGATAAACGGCCTATAGCGTTACAACCTGCATACCGGCATGTATTCTGCCGCCCTGCAATACCCTGCAGAAAACCCCTTCACGCGGCATGATGCAATCACCCGTTGCCCTCTGAATCGCGCAGCCGTCATTATGGCACTCCTTGCCGATCTGGGTCACTTCAAGCACTGCCCCTCCATCGACCATCAAACGCTCGCCCGGCTTGAGCGATACAAGATCTATCCCCCTCGTCACGATATTCTCGGCGAAGATCCCGTGATCGAGTTCCGGCATCTTTTCGCGCATCCGGTCGATGCTCTCCCCGGACAGCATGGAAACCTGACGGTGCCAATCGCCGGCATGCGCGTCACCCTCGATTCCCCAACCCTCTCGAAGAACGATTTCCGGCACTGTCCTCTTAACAACCCCTTTTTCGCTGCTGATGCACACCGCTTCTATATATCCCATAAATATCCGGTTAAATGTAAATGCCGATAAGGCGATTCAGATGCCGCCGACTGCAATAAAATAAAATATCGCAAGACAGCACAACATATCTCCGGATACCAGAATTTCCGGAAACCATTTTTTTTGGAAATTTGAAAAAACCATCGATATTAACGATTGTTAACACTTATTAACAATAAGTACGCGAATATGAAAACGAAAAAAGAAACCAACCTGATAATGCGCCTGGCCTGCTGTTGGGGAAAAACAGCACTTGCCGGCACTAAAACGTCACGGGAGAGCTTGTAAGCAGCCTCTTGCATGATCGACGTATAGTTGTAAAAGCCGGTTCACAGTACCAGAACCGGCTTTTTTTATTTCAAAAAAACAAACCGCAGTCATAGCCATGTCAGTAAAATCATATGAAGAAAAATCCGGATCTGTTCCGGAACCCATAGTCAGACTTAACCGCATTGTCCTGCTCACCGGAGTGATTGCGGCAATCGTTCTTCAGCAGCCGCTGCTGATAACCCTGCTGTTCGTCATCATTGTGCCGGCGGTCATGTTCGGAAAAAATGCAAGCCCGATCTTTCTGATCGGCTCACGGCTGCTCTCCCGGCAGATTGAAGGCGCTGCGGCCGAGAGCCCGCAACTGATGCGCTTCAACAATGCCATCGCGGCTATCCTGCTCGGGGCCTCGCAGCTCGCGTTCATTCTGGGATCTCCCGCTGCAGGATGGATTCTTGCCGGCATCACAGGAGCTGCCGCAGCAGTAGCGCTCGGAGGGTTCTGTTTCGGCTGCTTCCTCTACTACCAGTTCAACCTGCAGCGTTACAGACTTTTTGGAAAATAACCGCTTGCCGCGAAAGGAACTCACCTTCCCCGGCTGCGCGATATACTGAACGGAAACCAGCAACAAAACGAAACAATACCGATGAACTCAAACAACTACCGTTTCGAAACGCTTGCCCTTCATGCAGGGCAGCCTGTCGATCAGACACAGTCCCGCGGCGTCCCGGTGTACCGCACCAGTTCCTACATCTTCAAAAACACGGAACATGCGGCTAACCTGTTTGCCTTGAAGGAGCTCGGGAACATCTATACCCGCCTGATGAACCCGACCACCGATATCCTGGAACAGCGGATAACGGAACTTGAAGGAGGAGCCGCATCCGTTGCGCTCGCATCGGGCACGGCGGCAATCTTCAATGCCGTCATCACGCTGGCGGAAGCCGGGGATGACATCATTGCCGCCAACAATCTCTACGGGGGCACCTATACCCAGTTCGACGCCATTCTGCCTAAACTCGGCATCGATGTCACCTTCGTCGATCCGGATAAACCGGAAAACTTCGAACGGGCGATAACGGAAAAAACAAGAGCGATCTTCATCGAAACCATCGGCAACCCCGCTCTGGATTACACCGGGGTTAAAGCCGTCGCCGATGTCGCCCACCGTAACGGACTCCCCCTGATCGTCGACGCAACGTTCACGACCCCATACCTGTTGAAAACCATAGAGCTTGGAGCCGACATCGTGGTCAACTCCCTGACAAAATGGATAGGGGGGCACGGAGCCGCGGTAGGCGGAAGCATTACCGATGCCGGACGTTTCGACTGGAAAAAAGGTCGCCATCCGCTCTTTACCGAACCGGACGCCAACTACCACGGCCTCCGTTGGGCGCTTGACCTTCCTGAACCGCTCGCCGCGATAGCCTTCGCCCTCCGGGTGCGCACGGTGCCGCTGAGAAACCTCGGATCGTGTATTTCGCCTGACAACTCATGGATATTCCTCCAGGGTCTGGAAACCTTGCCGGTTCGCATGGCGCGGCATTGCGAAAACGCTCTTACCGTGGCGGAATTTCTCGAACGCCATCCCAAAGTGGCATGGGTTCGTTATCCAGGCCTGAAAAACGACCCCTCCCATGCGAGCGCATCGAAAGACCTGAAAAAAGGGTTCGGAGGCATGGTGGTGTTCGGCGTAAAAGGAGGATACGATGCCGCAGTCCGGCTTATCGACTCTATCAGCCTCTTCTCGCACCTTGCCAACGTCGGTGACGCAAAAAGCCTCATCCTGCATCCGGCAAGCACCTCACACAGCCAGTTGTCGGAAGAACAGCAGCGGCAGGGCGGACTCTCTCCGGAACTGATACGCCTCTCCATAGGGCTCGAACATCCCGACGACCTGATCGAGGCACTCGATAACTCGCTTCGGCCCTTGTAAATAAAACAGCCTGTATTACCTTGTAGAAGGAGTCAAGGCAACATAACAAACGGCACCATGCAGTTCGAAACCCTCGCAATTCATGACGGACAAACCCCCGACCCGCAGACCGGGTCGGTAACGGTTCCGATTTTTCAGACCTCGACGTTCGAGCGCGAAGACCTCTCACACCGTCGGGAATTCTTTTATTCGAGAATCGGAAACCCGACACGGCAGGCTCTCGAATCGACCCTGGCCCTGCTTGAAAACGGGCGATTCGGTCTCGCTTTCGCTTCAGGCGCCGCAGCTACCATGGCTGCCCTGCAGGTGCTCAGGCCCGGCGACCATATCGTCTCCGCTCTCGATATTTACGGAGGTACCTACCGGATTTTCGAACAGCTCCTGCGTCCCTGGGGCATCGACATATCCTACGCCGACAATGAAGATGTTGAGAGTTACTCCGCCTGTATCGTCCCTGAAACAAGACTCATCTGGCTGGAAAGCCCCAGCAACCCGCTGCTCAGGCTCTCGGACATCCGCGAAATCGCCTCGATTGCCAGGGAACGCGGCATCCTCGTTGCCGTTGACAACACCTTTGCAAGTCCGTACTTTCAGCGGCCTCTCGAACTCGGTGCCGACATTGCGGTACACAGCACCACCAAATATCTCGGGGGCCACAGCGACGTAATCGGCGGAGCCGTTGTCATCAACGACCCTGCGCTGCACACCGCCATCAAAAACTACCAGGCCGCAGCCGGAGCCATACCCGGCCCGTGGGACTGCTGGCTCGTCATGCGCGGCATCAAAACGCTTAAAATCCGCATGAAAGAACACGAAGCCAACGCCCTGCATCTGGCGCAACTGCTTGAAGGACATCCGGCAGTCGAGCGCGTCTGGTATCCGGGCCTGCCCTCGCATCCGCAGCATGAACTGGCAAAACGCCAGATGAGCGGATTCAGCGGTATGCTGACCATTGCACTGAAAGGAGGCCTTCCAGCCGTAGAATTGCTGCTCGCGAAGCTCAAACTCTTCGCTCTTGCCGACAGTCTCGGCGGAGTCGAGTCGCTCGTGGCCTCGCCGGCTAAAATGACGCTTGGAGCGCTCTCGGTCGAAGAACGCACTAAACGCGGCTGCAGCGACAATCTTGTGCGCATGTCGGTCGGACTGGAACATGCCGGAGATCTCGAAGCCGATCTGCTGACGGCGCTTTCAGCTCTGAAGCAATCAGACACTCACGCTCCAGAGGGAACCTGAAAAAAAACTGCTCCAGGGCGATCAATAGAGAACGCTCTCCCGGGAGAATAGGGCAATTGTCCTTTCATCGTTATATTCGACCTGAAAAAAACTGCAGATACATTGAAATGTCGCAAATGATTACTATACAGGTAAACGGAGAATCGTTTACGCTGCCTGCCGGGTCATCCGTCAGCAACCTGCTGGCGTCTATCGGCTCAGAGCAGGAGAGTGTGGCAACCGTAGTCAATGATCAAATCGTCCGTCCCGATAATCGTGCTTCATTCCGTCTTAAAAAGGGAGACCGGGTCGAAATTCTGATATTCGCCGGAGGAGGCTAACCGTCTGAACAATACTTATGGACTCTCTGCATATTGGTAGTTATACATTCTCATCCCGCCTGATTCTCGGAACAGGCAAATTCAGCAGCTCAAGCGTAATGCTTGAAGCGGTGAAAGCTTCTGGGACACAGCTTGTCACAGTCGCGCTACGCCGCTTCAACCGCGAGCAGCCAGGCGACGATCTTTTCACGCCGCTCACCTCGATCCCGGGCATCACGCTCATGCCCAACACTTCGGGAGCTTCGACGGCGGCTGAAGCCGTACAGGCCGCAAGAATTGCCCGTGAGCTTTCCGGGAGCCCGTTCATCAAGGTCGAAATTCATCCCAATCCGCAGCATCTCATGCCGGATCCGATCGAAACCTACGAAGCGTCCAAAATTCTCGCAAAAGAGGGATTTCTGGTCATGCCCTACATCCCGGCCGACCCGGTGCTGGCCAAACGGCTTGAAGAAGCCGGCTGCGTATCGGTCATGCCGCTCGGCTCGGCTATCGGCAGCGGACAGGGTCTCGCGACTGCGGAAATGCTTAAAATCATCATCCGCGAGAGTGCTATTCCGGTCATCGTCGATGCCGGGCTCCGCTCTCCTTCGGAAGCCGCACTGGCCATGGAAATGGGGTGCGACGCAGTGCTCGTCAACAGCGCCGTTGCCGTTGCCGGCAATCCTCCGGTCATGGCCGAAGCGTTTGCCGAAGCCGTTGCCGCCGGCCGTAAAGCCTTCGCTGCCGGAATTATGGAAAAAAGCGGCATAGCCGTTGCAACAAGCCCGCTCACCTCTTTTCTCGGAACCGAAGCATGAACCCGTTACCTGAATGGCTGAGCGCCGGACATGATGAAACCCGCTTCAGAGCCATGCTCTCGCCGGATTCGCCATACACCCTCGAACAGCTTGCGGGAGAGTCGAAAGCCATAACCCTCCGCAGATTCGGACGCACCATGTCCCTCTACGCGCCGCTCTACCTTTCGAATCACTGCTCGAGCGGCTGTGCCTACTGCGGCTTCGCCTCCGACAGAAAAACCCCGCGACGCCGTCTCGAACAGGAAGAAATCCGAAAAGAGCTCGGAGCCATGAAACGCCTCGGCATCAGCGATGTTCTGCTCCTGACCGGAGAACGCACCAAAGCAGCGGACTTCGACTATCTCAGAACCTCCGTCGCCACTGCCGCAGCCGACATGCAGCGCGTAACGGTTGAGGCCTTTCCCATGAGCGTATCCGAATACCGTGAACTGGCTGAAGCTGGCTGTACCGGGATAACAATTTATCAGGAGACCTACGATCCCCTGCGCTACGCCGAACTCCACCGCTGGGGTCCTAAAAAAGATTTCAGGGAACGGCTTGAAACGCCATCGAGAGCCCTTGAAGGAGGCATAAAAACCGCAGGACTCGGCGTCCTGCTCGGACTTGCCGACCCGCAGGAGGACGCGCTCATGCTCTACCGTCATCTTCGCTATCTCGGAAAAACCTACTGGCGAGCGGGACTATCGGTCTCGTTTCCGCGCATACGGCCGCAGACCGGCAGCTACGAACCCCCCTTCCCGGTAAGCGATCACCTGCTGGCCCGCATGATCTTTGCCTTCCGCATAGCCCTTCCCGATGTGGAGCTTGTGCTCTCCACCCGCGAAAGCCCGGCTTTCCGGGACGGTATGGCCGGCATCGGCGTCACCCGAATGAGTATCGCAAGCCGTACGACGGTTGGCGGGTACCACGATGCCGAATCCAGCGACCGGGGACAGTTCGATGTCTTCGACGACCGTACGGCAGAAGCCTTCTGCAACGCTCTGCGCGACAAAAACATTGAACCGGTTTTCAAGAACTGGGAACACGCCTATAATGGCCCTTCACATATGGAAGCGGAAAAATAAACGGCATAACACCCTGAAAAATGGCTCTGAACGACGAACAGCGCAAACGCTTTGCCCGCCACCTGTCAATGGATGAAATCGGTGAAAAGGGGCAGGAAAAGCTGCTGCATGCAAAAGTTCTGGTAGCGGGAGCCGGAGGACTCGGCTCCCCTGCGGCGTTCTACCTGGCAGCCGCAGGTATCGGAACCCTCGGCCTCGCCGACGGCGACAGGGTCGATCTCAGCAACCTGCAACGCCAGATACTGCACACCACGGCATCGGCAGGAACCCCGAAAGTATCATCGGCGGCCGAAAGAATCCATGCTCTCAACCCCGACACCCGCCTCGCACTCCATCCCTTCCATCTTGACGAGAAAAATGCCGAAGCGCTCATCGCACGATACGACTTCGTGATAGACGCCACCGACAGTTTCAAAGCAAAATTCCTCATCGCCAAAACCTGCCAAAGAACGGAAAAACCATACTCGCATGCCGGAATCACAAGCTATTACGGCCATACCATAACCGTGCAACCCGGCAAAACCGCATGCTACAACTGCATCTTTCACGAAACGGAGCCCGCCGCTGAAGCCGATCCGCACCTGACCGTCCCGGCAGGCCCTCTAGGCCCCCTCCCCGGCATCATCGGCTCCATCCAGGCCGCCGAAGCCCTCAAACACATCCTCTCCATCGGCAAAGGGCTTCACAACACCCTCCTCTCCCTCGACCTCCTGACCATGACATTCCGAAGCATCCCGGTAAACCCCGACCCCAACTGCCCGATATGCGGAAAAAAGAATTAAATATTTTTCCCGCTCTTCCGACATCGCAAGGGCTTGACAGCCAACTTCTTTTCCTGCTAATCAGCTAACCAGCCTTTTTCAACCACTATCCACTATCCACTATCCACTATCCACTACCCACTACCCACTACCCATTACCCACTACCCACTACCCACAATCCAAAG
>FUWD012815430.1_pt1 | contig 36973 bp, 33 predicted proteins | sample 1063281 | NCBI WGS metagenome assembly FUWD01 (sample SAMEA79048168, study PRJEB19326) | metagenome | biome: marine | reverse complement strand
TTTTGATTTAAGTGGAATCGCTGAAAGTCTTATGTGATATGGTGGTTATGGGTGGACTTGAACCACCGACCCCAGCATTATGAATGCTGTGCTCTAACCGGCTGAGCTACATAACCAAAAGAGCATGTATTATCGAAAGATTTGGCTAAAATGTCAATAGCAAAACATTAATATACTTTTGTATTAATGCTTTTAATAAAATCGCAAGTATAAAATTAAATAGATTATGTCAAAACTTAAAATTGCACTTACAGGTGGTATAGCGAGTGGCAAATCAAAGGTCGGTAATATCCTTAAAGACCTTGGAGCTGCTATTATAGATCTTGATGTTATATCAAGAAAAGTAGTCATGCCTAGAACAGATGGCTTAAGTGAATTGGTAACTAATTTTGGCTCAAGCATACTTAATGATGATGAAACTCTAAATCGCTCAGAACTTCGCAACCTACTCCTTAAAGACAAAAGCAACAAACGACTAATAGAATCTATTTTGCACCCAAAAATACTTGACTATATGCAGAAAGAAATAACAAATATTGACAATGATATTGTTGTTGTTGAAATACCTCTTCTAGGTGAAACTGGAAATACACATATGTTTGATAGAGCGATAATAGTTGATTGCAATAAGAGTGATCAGCTTGAAAGGTTAATAAAGCGTGATGGTATCAACGAAGATAAGGCACAAAGTATGATTTCTGCTCAAATAAGTAGAGAAGAGCGCTTAAAGATAGCAGAAAAACTGCCAACAGATATCATTGATAACAGTTCACAAAGCTCTAACCTGGAACAAGATGTATCTTTGTTATATGATAGATTAATTAATAATAAGTGATTTGTGCTTATCTTCACTCATTTCTTATTAGTGGGTAGACAGCCGGATTGAACATATTTTTATTTGCCACTAATATTAATACAAATGTAACTATCCCTGTTGAAAGTACCAAAATTAAAGTCAAGTTGAGGTTGAATGCCCAATCTAAAGTAAAGATATTATCAATCAGGTAGTATGAAGCCATCGTTGCCACTGATATTGAAAAGGCAATCAATGATAAATAAATAAGCGCGAACTCAATCGTCATTGCCTTAAGTATGGTTGAAAAGTCAACACCCAAAATTTTGTAAATCAGGTTATTGTATTTGCGTAAATTTGCCTGCACCAAGATTGCACTAACAATTACTATTAGTCCAATAACAATAACTACGAGAGATATTGAGCTAACAGCAATAAATATCTTGTTTAGTATTTCACTAACCTTAGAGATAATTCGATCAATTTTGATTGAAGATATGTTGGGGAATTCTTTTATTATTTGTGCCTGAATTTCATTGGTTTCTAATTTTGATTTCAGTGTTCCAACATATTCATAAGGCAGCTTTTCGGCATAAGCACTATTAATGATAATAGCAAAGTTGGTGCCGAAATTTCTATACTCGACATTTCTAAAGTTCATAACAGAACCTTCAACCTCTCTACCCAAGATGTTGAGCGTTATCTTGTCGCCTATCTTTATACCGATGTCAGATGCGACCTTGTAATCTAAAGACAAATACATATTGTCGCTGTCTCCATTCATCCACCAATCACCTTTGACTATTGGGCTATTTTCTCTTGGCTTCTTCAGCCAAGATATCCTCCTGTCGCCACGTACAACCCAACCAGAGGGGTTATTGTCAGAAACTATGCTCTCTACAGGAACAGAATTGAGCGAGACAAAAGATGCGCTCACCATTGGCCTGAAATCTAATTCTGCCTGATCATCTTTGTCTAGGATAAAGTCTTCTAGTTTGCTCTTTTCGTTTTTATTTATCCCAACAAAAAAAATGTCCGGGGACTTGGCTGGGATGTTTTCTGCGATCTCTTTATTTAATATATTGGCAACAAAGCTCAAGGTTAGCAATAATGTTAGTCCTATCCCTAGCGATATTGTAATTATAGGTGCGAGCGACTTTTTACTGACAATGTTTCTGTATGCAATCTTATAGCTATTGCTATAGAAACCTTTGAATCTTTTGAGTGAAAATATAAGTGCCCTAGCAACAAAGTAAAATACCACTAGACTTGAAAAGAATGCAAAAAAATACGACAAGGTTATGGCTTGTTGCTTAGTTTGTAAGACAAAGTATGTAACCAAAACAAAGGTCAACAGAACTATATAAACAATATTCCTTCTTGAAAAGTACAGATTGACCGGCTGGAAGGTGTTTCTGAAAAGATCCATAGCCCTTATTGAGTTAATGGAGTAAAGTGAGGGTATTGAAAATATTAACACTATGAGTAGACCAATAAAAGCAATATTCAAATAATTGGCAACACTAAAGCTTGGTTTAAGCGCTAACCCTAAAACCTCTGGGATCATATAGTTGGCAATTAGGGGGCTCAAAACTCCGATAAAGTACGCCGTAATAGAGGTTGCAAAAAGGATTATGATAATCTCATAAAAATAAATAAACTTTATTACTATTGAAGAGAATCCTAGTGACTTTTTTATTGCAACACTGACGCTTCTTTGGTTAATAAATGACAACAGAGTGTTACTGATACCTATACCAGCAATAATCATTGCACTAACTGATACTAAATTCAAAAAATTGGAAAAGTTATCAATTATGCTCCTTAAATTTTGGGTGCTGTCCTTGGGAAGCTTGACCCTTATATTGTCACTCCCTGTAAACATTGATATGACTTTTGCATTGTTCTGTGCAAATTGTTCGGTATTAATTTTCATCCTATAGTTGTGACGCAAAAAACTGTTTGTAGATCTAAGCTCGAATGACTCAAATTCGCCCTTTGAGATAATCGCAAACTCACCAAATACAGCACTTCTAGCTAGATCAGGAACTGAAGATATTGAACCAGCTACAATAAATTTACGGCCCATCAAGTTAACCTCGTCACCGGTCTGCAATGATAGTTGGTTTTTGATGTTTTCATTTATAAGGATGCCTGGCATATCACCCTGACTGAATAAATATTCATTAGCCTCCGGTGGTTCAGTTTTAAGCTCACCATAGAGTGGGTAATAATCATCAACCGCCCGTAAATCGATAAAAATTGAGCTATCATTTTTATCAGAAAGCATAGTAAAAAAGTTGACCGACTTACTAACCAGGCCGAGACTAGAGAGCTCTTTTATTGTTCTATTGGGTAGTGGATCTGCACCACTATCTATCTGAATGTCGCCCCCAAGTAGCTCTTTGGAGTTTGCCCCAATCTCATCAATCATCGACTGCTTGATTGAAAACGTCAAGGAAAGTAGTAAAAGACTGATAAACAATGTAACCGTTATAACCCAGAGCTTTTTATAGCTCCTAGCTATGTCCCTTAGGGCATATCGATGGATAAATAATAGTTGCTGAAAGTCAGGCAATTTTGCCGTCCTTTATCTCAATTATTCGGTCACACTTGTGGGCCATCTCACTGTCATGGGTGACCATAACTAGAGAGGTTTTGTTTTTCTTAGTGTAATCAAACAGAAGCTCCATCATGTGTTGGGAGTTCTCCTCATCCAGATTCCCTGTCGGCTCGTCAGCTAATATTATGCTAGGCTTATTTATAAGTGCACGAGCAATGGCTACCCTTTGTTGCTCTCCGCCAGACAGTTCACTGGGTAGATGGTCTATACGATGAGACAGACCAAAGTTTGTTAATAACTCTACAGCCTGATCTTCCATATTGTACTTCTGGTTTGCCTCCAGTGACAGCATCACATTCTCTAAGGCGCTAAGGTTTGGTATCAAATAAAATGACTGGAAAACTATCCCTATATGTTGACGCCTTATCAAAGATAGCTCATTCTCATTGAGCACCGTTATCTCATTGCTGTGTATACAGATTGACCCAGATGATGCCTTCTCTAGTCCAGCTGCCAGCATAATTATTGAGGTTTTGCCAGAACCGCTAGGTCCCCACTATGGAGACTATTTCGTCACTGTTAATGTTAAAGTCTATTCCCTTTAATACCTTTGTTTGGTTGGTGCTTGTGCCATAAATTAAAGAAACATCATTAAACTTTATTGCCTCGTTACTCATGTATTTTTTTTACATATAAAATGCAAAATTATAATGATTATTGTTGCCCCTCTTATATAATATTTTTTCATGGATTACATAAGATTTTGTGCGCTTAAATTTTTCCTGGTACTGTCTTTGATGCTAAATTTCAGCAGCGCCATTGCAAATGAGACTGTAAGGATTATGCTTTATGGAGATAGCCTAATGGCTGGTTACGGGCTAAGTCAAGATGAAGGTCTCAAAGGTGCGCTTCAGTCAAAATTTGACGCTAGCGATATAAAGGCATATCTAATTAATGCTAGCGTATCTGGTAGCACTACTAGTAATGGGCTTTCTAGAATTGAATGGTCACTAGCAGAGAGTCCTGACGTTTTTGTGCTGTGCCTTGGAGCAAATGATATGCTAAGAGGGATAGGCCCTGAATATACCAAAACTAATCTTGATAAGATTATAACTTTAGCCAAATCTAGTGGCGCAAAAGTGGTCCTTGCAGGTATGCTTGCACCGTCAAGTATGGGCTCTAAATATCAACAACAGTTCGACCAGATTTATCCAAAACTGGCAGCCCAGCATGGCATCGTATTTATGCCATTTCTTTTGGAAGGTGTCGCACTTAATAAGGAATATTTACTAAAAGATTTTAAGCACCCAAACTCTCTTGGGGTTGAGGTTATTGCAAACAATCTATACCCATTTGTTTTGCAAGCTATAGATGAAAAGTTAGCTAATTAGGTTATTATCTTATAAACTTAGTTTTCGCTCAGTCTTGTTTAATTAGTAGTCTTTTCACAACCTCACCACCTACAAGATGCTTGGTAATTATCTCGTCAATGTCCTCCTCATCAATATACTGGTACCATACATTGTCGGGGTAGACTACTGCTACAGGGCCGTTTTCGCATCTGCCAAGGCATCGAGACTCGCTAACCCCAAGATTACCCTTACCAAGTAAGGATTGTTCACGGCATCTGTCTTTTGCATATCTGTATACCTTTTTGGCATCAAATTGGGAGCAACACTGCTTATTGTTGTCTCTTATATTGTTACAGAAAAAAATATGTCTAGTATAAAAATTCATGGTTGATGTCTACAAATCTATTGCTCTCTGGTAGCAGTACTTTTTGTCAATTCCGGTAATTTTAGAGGCAATCTTTGCAGCCTTTGAGGCGCCCATTTCACTAAGTAGTATTGGCAAGATTTTGTCTAATTGCTTTTCGCTCTGGGATCTTTTTTTCTTATCAGCAGCTGAAATGATTATAACAAATTCACCCTTTTGGTGCTCAGCTTTGGACTCTAAGTAATTAATTACTTCAGCTATAGTTGCAGTAATTATTGTCTCGAAAGATTTGCTGATTTCTTTTGCAAAACATACCAAACGATCGCCTCCAAGCACTGAACTAATCTCAATAGCGCTTGCAAGTACACGTTTCGGTGACTCATAAAAAATTACGGTCTCTTCTGCATGCGCTATAGCAGCAATTGCCTTCACTCTTGCGGTGCTTTTGGTGGGCAAGAAACCAAAAAAACTGAAACTGTCGCTAGCAATCCCTGATGCAGATAGCGCACTTATAAGTGCGCTTGGTCCTGGAATTGGGGACACCTCTATGCCTGAATCTTTTGCCTGTTTAACTAATACATAACCAGGATCGCTTATTAATGGGGTACCTGCGTCACTTATCAGCGCTACCTTTAGTCCTGACTTGAGAGAATCTATAACGGAACTAGCTTTCTTTCTCTCGTTGTGCTCGTGATACGATTGTATTGGTGTTGATATATTGTAATGAGATAGAAGCTTTTTGCTATGTCTAGTGTCCTCTGCAAGGATAATATCAACACTCTTTAAGGTCTCAATTGCCCTTACAGATATATCGTTCAAGTTACCTATAGGTGTTGCAATAATATATAACACGGCTACCTTAATAATACAAACAACATATTTAATTACCAAAACATAAGCGCTAAAATACAATAATCAATCTATATTGTTATTAGCAAAGTAACGCTTATTGCTCAAAGTCATTATTTAAATAGATATTATTATGCTAGAAAAAATACTTAAGCAAAAAATATATATAATTTATCTTTATGATTGGTTATGCTGGTTCAGAATTTGATTTAAAATATATGCCAACATTGTTGAACAATTTTGCAAAGGTGTACGAATGAAAACAAAATTAACACTACTAATAGCCATAATCGTAAGTCACATGCTGTTATCTTCATGTGTTCCGGCAATACAAGGCGCCTCAACAGTTAGCTCTATTGCCTCAGTAAGTATTGACCGACGTAGTGCAGGTGTTGTCTTAGATGACAAAACTATACACCTTAAACTGGTCACCAGCTTAACAAACGATGTCGAGTTAGAAGAGACTCACCTTAATTTTATGATCTATGATAAGAGCATACTGGTAGCCGGAGAGGCCCCTAATAACGCAGTAAAATCCTACGTGTTAAATAAAATTCAGATTATAGCTCCGGACACTAAACAAATATACAATGAGATGACTATCGGACCTACAAGTGGCATACTAAGTAGAGCGAAAGATTCTGCTATCACTGTTCAGATTGAGGCTCGATTCCATGAACAAGAAGTATTCCACCCAACACACGTAAGGGTGATGACTGAGAACCAAAACGTTTACCTGATGGGTGCAGTTACCGATCGTGAGGGCTCCATGGCAGCTAAGGTTGCAGCCAAGGCTAAGGGCGTAAAGAGGGTGGTTAAAATGTTTGACTACTTAGAGTCAAGACCGCAATCTGAAATTGATCGCGATAAGCAAAAGGAATTAAATGCCAAAGAGCAGGCCGCACTGGAAAAGCTTAAACAGGATTTGAAGGCTGAACAAGAAAAAATTCAACAAAAGATTGACAAGTTGAATGCATCAAATTAGATTATATTAGTTTCTTAATTGGGCCAAAAGATTTGCGGTGTTGCTCTATTGGGCCAAACTCTTTTAGCGCCCTTAGATGTTCAGCTGTGCCGTAGCCTTTGTGCTTAGCGAAACCGTATTGAGGATACATCTTATCCAATTTAACCATCTGTAGATCTCTAGTAACCTTGGCAATTATTGATGCGGCTGATATTGCTGGCTCTTTCATGTCACCCTTAACTATAGCTATACAGTTTCGTAATGCTGGGCAACGATTTCCATCAACTAACACTCTGTCATACTCAACATTTAGTTTCTCTACAGCTCTCTTCATAGCCAACATTGTGGCCTCTAGTATGTTAATTTCGTCTATCTCTTCTGCGCTCGAATGACCCAATGACCATTGACACTGTTGGGTAATCTTTTGGTAAATCTCTAGGCGTTTTTTTTCGCTAAGTTTTTTTGAGTCTGTAAGTCCAGGAAGGCTGTATTTGCAAGGCAAAATAACTGCAGCAGCAACCACGCTACCTACTAGTGGTCCCCTACCTGCCTCATCAACACCAACAATAATCATTTATTTTTATAGTGCCTTAAAGCCAATATCGGTCCTGTAGTATGAACCAGGCCAATTAATTTTGTCAACCAAACTGTATGCATTGGATTGTGCATTTTTTGTGTTAGTGCCAAGTGCAGTTGAGCACAAAACCCTACCCCCGTTAGATACAACATTACCATTTTCAAGCTTAGTGCCTGCATGAAAAACTTTAGCCTCAGAGCTGTCCGTAGGTAGGCCTATTTTATCCCCTGAATGGTAGCTGTTTGGGTAACCGTCAGCAGCCAACACCACACCTAATGCTACCCTGTCATCCCAGTCAGCTTTCGCTTTATCAAGCTTACCCTTGGTAGCAAGAAGGCAAAGTTCAGCTAAATTAGATTTAAGTCGCATCATGATTGGTTGTGTTTCTGGGTCGCCGAATCTACAGTTATATTCTAGTACCTTTGAATTCCCTTCTTTGTCAATCATAAGTCCTGCATACAAAAATCCAGTATAAGTATTACCCTCATTGGCCATTGAGTCGACTGTTGGTCTGATAATTGTGTCGATAACCTTTTGGAATATCTTGTCTGTAACTATTGGTGCAGGAGAGTATGCACCCATGCCGCCAGTGTTGGGGCCATTGTCGCCATTGTCGCGCGCCTTATGGTCCTGTGATGTAGCCATTGGTAGTATATTTTTGCCATCAACCATAACAATAAAGCTAGCCTCTTCACCGACCAAAAACTCCTCAATGACAACTCTGGATCCTGCGTCACCGAAACGGTTCCCTTCCAGCATATCATTTATTGCAGTTTCCGCATCTTTCTCGTTATTGGCAATAATTACTCCCTTACCGGCGGCCAAACCGTCTGCCTTGATGACTATAGGTGTACCCATCTCTTTAACGTATTTTATTGCTAATTCTTTGTCTGTAAATACCCCATAATAAGCGGTTGGAATCTCGTTACGCTCAAGAAAGTCCTTACAAAATGCTTTTGAACCTTCTAGTCTTGAGGCTGACTTTGTTGGGCCGAATATTGCCAAACCTTTTTCTTGAAAACTATCTACCACACCTATTACAAGTGGTGCCTCAGGGCCTACTATGGTTAAATCAATGTTGTTGCTTGTTGCAAAGCCAACCAGACCTTCAATGTCCTCTGAATCAATATCGACATTTGTTACTTTGTTTTCCAGTTCTGTGCCGGCATTTCCAGGGGCTACATATACCCGCTCTACAGTATCAAATTTGGCACACTGCCATGCCAATGCATGTTCACGGCCACCCGCTCCAATTACTAATATTTTCATAGGTGATATCTAACAAATAAGTTAATTTTGTATCGCCGCAATTATTTTGATAAAGCTATCAAATTAAATGTTATTTGTGGCAATAGTTAATCAAAATTATACCGAAATAGTTTGACCAGAATAATGCCCAGTTATACTGCAATGTATAATTATTTCTAGCTCAGTATTTATACAAATAGCCTCTTTGTCGATATAACATTATCACTATTAACCAAGGCTATCCCAATAAATTTATTTTTATAGTCGAACATCTTTACTTGACCACATTCGGTGTCGCTCTTGTCAATAACTTTTCTGCCAAGCCTTATATCAATAGTTTGCTTTTCATCAAGAAACACACTTGAAAGTTTTGGCAGCATATCTTCGGTATTAATAATTTTTTCATCAAGCATACTATAGTCATCAGACTCAAGTTTTTTCAAGTCAGCTAGTTTGATAGTTTGAGAAATATCTATATGTGCGAAGCCGGTACGCCTTAACTCTAAAACATGTGCCCCACAACCAAGCTTTTTGCCAATATCTTCAATCAGTGTACGAATATATGTACCCTTTGAGCATTTAACATCTAAAGTTATTATGCCGTTAGAATAATCTATAAAATTTATCTCATGAATAACCACATCTCGCGGCTCCCTCTCAACCTCTATACCCTTTCTTGCTAGTTTATATAGAGGGGTGCCATCCCTCTTAAGGGCTGAATACATTGGTGGAATTTGTTTAATATGGCCAACAAAACTTAATGCAGCAGACAAGACTTCATTTTTGCTTAGATGTTCAAACTTATGGGTTTCGATTATATCCCCTTCACAGTCTCCGGTACTTGTTAAGTATCCCAAAGAGCCACGCACAAAGTAGCGCTTATCGTCATCTAAGAGTAGACCAGCAACCTTCGTTGCTTGCCCCAAACATATTGGCAATATACCGCTAGCCAAAGGGTCTAGACTTCCAGTATGTCCAGCCTTTTTAGCGAAAAATAGCCTTTTTACTTTTTGAAGGGCAGAGTTAGAGCTTAAACCACTATCCTTATCCAGCAAGACAATTCCGTTAACCTCTCTGCCCTTTTTGTTAAACCTTGACATCTGGCAATTAATTAAATTTTGGACAGTAGGTCCTCGATCCTGGCACCGGTATTTGGAGCGGGGTCAAAGATAAACCTCAGAACTGGGGTATGCCTTAATTCTAATTTTCTTGACAAACTTGAACGAAAAAAGCCGCTAGCCTTTTCTAACAATGGCTCAACGGTAGATCTTATTTCTTCTGGCACAGTGAAAAATACTTTTGCACTACTTAGATCAGGAGAACTAATAACGTCGGTAATGCTAACTTCTTGAAGTCTTGGGTCTTTGGTTTTTTGCTTAAGCAAGATAACCATTTCGCGTAGAATCAGCTCGTTTATACGTTCAACTCGGTGAGAAGAATGATCTGGCATTAATAGTTAAAGAGTTCTGGCACTCTCTATACGCTCAAATACTTCTATCTGGTCTCCTGGCTGAACATCAGTATAGTTGAGAACCCCTATGCCACATTCTGTACCAGATTTGACCTCTTTGACGTCATCTTTAAAGCGCCTGAGTGACTCAAGTTCACCCTCATAGATAACAACACTATCACGCAAAACGCGAATCGGACTATCGCGCCTTACTACTCCCTCGTCAACCATACAGCCTGCAATATCGCCAAACTTAGGAGACTTAAATACATCCTTGACGCTGGCAATTCCTATAATATTCTCGCTCAACTCTGGGCTCAACATGCCACTCATGATTGCTTTCACATCATCTATTAGGTTATATATGATTGAGTAATATTCAATCCTCACACCCTCATTGTCGGCAGTTTTCCTTGCAACAGCATCAGCTCTAACATTAAAACCAAGAACCAGTGCGTCAGAAGTCGCTGCAAGTGTTATGTCTGTGTTATTAATACCACCAACACCGCTAGATACTACTTTTACTTTTACTTCATCGGTTGAAAGTTCTTCTAATGACTCTACCAAAGCCTGAGCTGACCCTCTAACGTCTGATTTGACTAACACGTTGACTGTAGATATGTCTCCCTCTTCCATCTGTTGCAAGAAGTTTTCCATTTTAGATGCTTGCTGTTTTTGCAGTTCCGCTTCGCGATCTCTAGTTTTCCTAAAGTCGGCAACTTCACGTGCCTTACGTTCAGACTCTACCACTAAAACCTCGTCGCCTGAGTTAGGCACACCAGACAGTCCAAGAACCTCTACAGGTGTAGATGGCCCTGCCTCCTTGACTGGCTTGCCGTTGTCATTGACAATCTGCTTTACCTTTCCGTATTCAAGTCCGGCAATCATAATGTCGCCTTTTTTTAGAGTTCCAGACTGAACCAATACAGTTGTTACTTTACCACGACCTTTGTCAAGACGTGCCTCTAGAACTGTGCCATTAGCTGGCGCATCAATTACAGCAGCAAACTCTAGGATTTCTGCAGTCAAAGAAATTGCACTAAGAAGTTCATCTATACCTTCACCTGTGTGTGCTGAAACTGGAACCATAATCACATCTCCGCCCCAATCTTCTGATATCACATCGTGAGTTGAAAGTACTTGTTTAATCTTGTCGGGAGTTGCACCCTCCTTGTCCATCTTGTTTATAGCAACAATGATAGGTACATCAGCATCTTTGGCGTGTTTAATAGACTCTACTGTCTGTGGCATAACCCCGTCATCAGCTGCAACAACTAGAATTACGATATCTGTTGCATTTGCTCCACGAGAACGCATTTTTGAGAATGCGGCGTGCCCTGGAGTATCAATAAATGTTATAGCGTTGCCATTTGATTTAACCTGATATGCGCCGATATGTTGAGTAATCCCTCCAGCCTCGCCATCGGCAACCTTTGCTTTACGTATGTAATCTAACAGTGATGTTTTACCGTGATCCACATGTCCCATAATAGTAACCACTGGAGGTCTTGGACTGGTGTCGCCTTGGTTCTCGAGTTCTTCATGCAAAATATCTTCAACAGTTTCCTCTTTACTAGCTATACCGTTATGCCCCATTTCTTCAACCACCAAAAGCGCTGTATCTTGATCTATAACATCATTTAGAGTTGCCATAACGCCCATACCCATTAGAACCTTAAGGACTTCGCCGGCCTTGGTGGTCATTTTTTGTGCAAGGTCAGATATTTTAATATTTTCTGATACATAAACATCATGCACAACCTTTTCTACCGGTTTATTAAATCCGTGCTGGGCTTGTTCTTCTTGTATCTTCAGTGATAAGCGAGTTCTCTCTTTCTTTTTTAGTTTTCTTTTTGGATTGTGATGAGCCACATGTAGCTGTTTTCGTCCGGCTGCATCAGTAGAGTTGCGCATCCTTTTAGGTTTCTTCTCTTTCTTAGGATCATCTTTTTTCTCAGTAGGAGCTGTCTTTTGTGGTTCTTCTTTGGTTGGCTGTTTAGCCTTTTCATTGGGCAAATCTTTTTTGGCTTTTTGGGCTTGCTCTTGCTCTCTTTGTAAGCGTATTACCTCTTTTCTTTTGGCATCCTGTTCTAGCAATCTTTTGTCTGCCTCTTGCCCTACCTTTAGAGCCTCTTGTGCTTTGATTGCAACATCATTAGGAATGGTACTCGTATCCTCAGCTTCTTTAACTGGTTTGACTCGCTTTTTCTTTACTTTTATTTTTATGCCGCTAGTAATCTCAGTGCTTGACTTGTTAGGGTTTCTAGAGACCGACATGCTTGATTTGTTACTAGAACGTTTAGATAAACTGTTCATTAATATCTTTCTTTCCTCTGCAGAAATAGCAGAGTCAGCATTTTTGTCTGCAATTCCAGCGTTTGCAAGAATTGATATCACCTGTTCAGGTGTCTTTTTCAGTAATTTAGCTAAAGTTTCTACTGTATGTGCCATATGACCTTATTGTTTTTATAATCAATAAAAAAAATACTACTATATTAATCAAACCACCCTTCGTTCTCTCTGGCACTCATAATTATGGAGGATGCCAAATCCTTTTCTATGTCTTGTATATCTAAAAGTTCATCTATAGACAATTCCGCCAAAGCGTCAACGGTTATTATATCGGCTTCAATCAAAGCCTGCACTAAGTCTTCATCAACGCCCTCAACACTCATAAGCGTTTCGCTTGACTCTGCATCCCCAAGCGCTTGAACAAGTTGTGCGTCACCGGCACGCTCTTGGAGTTCCTCTACCATAGCTGCGTCAAATTCTTCTATAGCCTCTAAGGTTCCAGCCTCTGCATCGGCAACCTCATCAACACTACCAAACCCTTCCTCTATTAGTACTCCTGCGACCTCGGAATCGACTCCCAACTGGTCAGCCAGTTTTTCGCTTATTTTTTGTGTTTCTTCAGCTTGTTTTTCACCAGACTCACTAAGAGACATCACGTTTAGTTTCCAGCCCGTTAAACGGGAAGCTAACTTGATATTTTGTCCTCCACGACCAATCGCCAATGCTAGCTGGTCATCCTTTACTGCAACGTCTATAAGGTGCTTATCTTCATCAACAACTATAGAGCTAACCTCCGCTGGAGCCATAGCGTTAATTACAAACTGAGCAGGTTTCTCATCCCACAATATAATGTCTACTCGCTCTCCATTTAGCTCATTTGATACCGCCTGAACACGTGCACCTCGCATACCAATACATGACCCTATAGGGTCAATCCTCTTATCTTTTGCTCTTACCGCTAATTTTGAACGAAGTCCAGGGTCTCTGGCTCCTGATATTATTTCAATTACGCCTTCTGATATTTCAGGAACCTCCATCTCGAAGAGCTGAATCATCATTTCATTTACGGTACGGCTTAAAAATATTTGAGCACCTCTGGGTGTGGATTTAACCTCCTTTATGTAAGCCCTAAGTCGGTCATTTTTTCTCACTGACTCATTAGGAATTAGGTCAAATTTAGAAATCATTCCGTCAACACCGCCCATATCAACATAAACATTGCCTCTATCGATACGTTTAACAGTAACAATAACAACCTCTCCAACCCTTTCAGAGTAGTCACTTACGATTACCTCTCTCTCTGCTTCTCGGACCTTTTGTATTATTACCTGCTTTACAATTTGAGCCGCAATACGGCCGAAAGCTTCGGTCTCAATTGGTTCTCTTTTGTAGCTATCTATTTCTAGTCCTTCGGTGTCCTTCTGATAAATATGAAGTTGAGTGTCAAAGCTTGTTCCGTCATCGTCAACGAATGACTCTCCATCTGCGATCACTTGCCACTGTCTGTATGTACTGAATTGCCCTGTATCTCTGTCAATCTCAACGATAGCATCTATATTGCTGCGTTTTTTTGTTGCTACAGATAGAGCCTCCTCCAACGAAACTAAAACATCCTCTTTGGAAATGTTCTTCTCATTAGAGATTGCCTCAACCATTAAAAATAATTCTTTGCCTTCCACTTCTATCTCCTAAAAATTAGCAACCAAGTTTGCTCTCTCAATCATCTCTATTTCCAACGTAACAGATTCAAGCTCTGTTAATAGCTCTATGGTATTGTGAACTTCGCTAACACTACCTATAGTGCCTCTAAATTTACGTTGCCCGTTAATTGGTCTCACCATTCTTAGCTTAACCTCACTACCTAAAAACCTTTGATAGTGACTTATATTAAATAACGGCCTTTCAATGCCTGGCGAAGAAACCTCTAGATTGTATTGACCGGTAATAGGGTCCTCCACATCAAATATAGCACTTATTTGTCGAGAAACTTTCTCGCAATCATTAATACCAACACCCATATCTGAGTCTATATAAACTCTCAAAACACTGTGCTTGCCGCTTGCTATATACTCAACGCCAACCAACTCATAACCCATATCCGTAACTACGGGCTCAATAAGATTAACAATTTTATCAGTAATTTTCGCCATCAATTTATTATCAATTACACTGTGCAATTAACAAAACGGTCTTTGTTTACTAAGAATACACAGCAAATATACAAAAACCCCCAACAAAAACCCCCTAAAAAGGGGGTCGTAAATTTGGTAGCGGGGACAGGATTTGAACCTATGACCTTCGGGTTATGAGCCCGACGAGCTACCGAACTGCTCCACCCCGCACTAAAGGCGGCAATGATACGCTAGATTATAGGTTATTTCAAGGCTATTATGCAAAAATAACACCCGATTGGCCTACATATAAATACCCTCAACAACATATATTTAATAATTTTCTAAAAACTTATTAAATGACAAATTTATTCGGTCTTTTGTCAATCAATTGATTGCTCTAAGGCCTAGCATCTGTAATTCCTATCTAACTAATTTATATATTATTTATGTTTGCTTTGTATATTTTATAAACTGCCTATAAATAATTTATATTTTTTGTTTTATTTTTTGATATAAATTTGATTTGATTTGCAATTAATAGTTTCTATAAACTTAATCTATAATAGTGCTATGAAACATATCAAAATTGCTGTATTAATGGATGATATAGCTAGCATCAACCCAAAAAAGGATTCATCTTTAGCGATGATGTTAGAGGCAAGCAGAAGAAACTGGTCAATATTTACCTTTGACACGCAAAATATGTTCGCAATGAATGGCGATGTATATGCAAATGCATCAAAAACTACCGTAAATGATAGCCCCAATAACTGGTTTCATAAAGACTCAACTCAGACATTACCTCTAAAAGAGTTTGACGTAATATTGATGCGTAAAGATCCGCCTTTTGATATGGACTATATTTATGCCACCTATCTTCTAGAGCAGGCAGAAAATGACGGAACTTATGTCGTAAATAAACCTCAATCGTTAAGAGATGCAAATGAAAAACTATTCTCGTTGAATTTCCCTAAATGCATACCCGAGACACTAGTAAGTGCAAATATAACTCAAATAAAGGCATTCATAGAACAACAAAAAGTTGCTGTCGTAAAACCGCTTGACGGTATGGGTGGCAAAGACATCTTCAAACTAACTCATGGTGACGATAGTGTAGACAAGATAACAAATTACCTAACCAACAATGGCAATAGACAGATAATAGTCCAAAAATTTATAAAAGAGATAGTAAAAGGAGATAAGCGCATACTTTTGATTAACGGTGAGCCGATCGATTATGCACTTGCTAGAATGCCTGCAAAGGGAAGCTTTAAAGGCAATCTTGCTGCAGGGGCTAAAGGCATTGGCCAACCACTTAGTCGCCAGGACAGATACCTTTGTAAACAGGTATCTAAGGTGTTGAAAGAAAAAGGTTTAGTTTTTGTAGGGCTTGATGTTATTGGGGACTTTATTACTGAAATAAATGTAACCAGTCCTACCTGTATTCGAGAATTGGACAGTCAATTCAACCTAAACATTGCCAGTGAGTTGTTTGATTTTATTGAACAGAAAATACGTACCTAGTTAGGGCTAGTCCGGCGCCTAATGCTGACAAAGACAACAATACATTAAGAAATATATTTAGGCCTGCCTGTGAGTAATTACCTGCACCTATCATCTCAATTGATTCCCAGGATAAGGCAGACATAGTCGTCAGAGATCCCGTTAATCCTACCAACAACATCAACCTATAGCTCTCACTAAGTGCTGCCTTTTCGAGCACAATAACCACGAATACCCCTGCTAAAAATGATCCAATTATGTTGGCGCAAAGTGTTCCAAAAGGGAAACCCCTGCCAAACATTTGTGTCATCAGTTCAGTTAAATAATAGCGCACAGTTGCGCCTATTGTTGCACCTGCTCCGATAGTAACGACTGTTGAAAGTATACTCACTGTTTCTGTCTTAAATGTTTAAGCTTCTCGCTGATTTTAATTTCTAAACCTCTGTCAGTTGGAAGATAATACTCTTTTTCGCCCAGCTCTGTTGGGAAATAGTTCTGCCCCAAAGCTATTGCTCCTGGCTCATCGTGAGCATAACGATATCCTTTTCCAAAACCTATATCACTCATAATTGCTGTATTTGAGTTGCATAAATGTTTTGGCACCGCCAAATCAAGGCTATTCTTAGCATCATCCATGGCTTCACTAAACGCTTTGTAAATTGCATTTGATTTTGGTGCTACGGCACAATATACTGCTGCCTGTGCTATAGCTCTGTCACCCTCTTTAGCGCCAACACGGTTATATATGTCCCATGCATTCAGTGTAATTTCTAGAGCCCTAGGGTCAGCGTTACCGATATCTTCTGAGGCGATTGCTAACAAACGTCTTGCTATCACTTTGGCATCACAACCTCCAACTAGCATCCTAGCCATCCAATATAGTGCACCATCTGGGGACGAGCCACGAACAGATTTATGGAAGGCCGATAATTGTTGGTAATATATATCTCCATTTTTGTCAAAGGAGCTGATTTTGTCTTGCAATAGTTGATCTATGGATTCAATATCCAAACTATTTAAATTAGCCATGGATATCTGTTCAATAATGTTAATAAGCCTTCTTGCGTCTCCGCTACTAGCATTAATTATTTGCATTTTTGCTTTGTCGTCGGAGATATCTAAAGACTCGTGCTTTAGAGCTCTGCTTAGTATTTGATCTAGCTCTTTGTAGTTTAATGGATTTAATATATAAACACTTGAACGAGAGAGTAGAGCTGAGTTCAATTCAAAAGAGGGGTTCTCGGTGGTTGCACCAACTAATATTATCAGGCCTGACTCAATATGAGGCAAGAAGGCGTCCTGCTGGGCTTTATTAAATCGATGGATTTCGTCAACAAAGAGTATGGTCTGTTTGCCAATTTGTTCGAACTTTTTAGCATTTTCTACTATACTTCTTAGTTCCTTAACTCCCCCTAAAACAGCGCTAAGTTCAGCAAAATAACCGTTAATCTGTGAGGCAATAATCCTTGCTAATGTAGTTTTTCCAGAACCCGAAGGGCCCCAAAGAATCATTGAATGCAATTTATTATTATTTATAGCCTGAGTTAAAGCCTTGCCATCACCTAATATATGCGACTGACCATAAAATTCATCTAAATTTTTTGGCCTTAATATTTCGGCTAAAGGGGTTTGATTCATAAATTTAGCTTTACCTCCTTAAAGCCCATATCTTCACTTAATATTAAGATAATTGATAAATTTAGTTTATTGGCTAAATCTATAGCGCGATCACTCCCCATAACCATCATAGCTGTTGCGTAAGCATCTGCAATCATGGTTTTGGGGTGAATAACGCTCACTGAAGCCAGGTCACTTTTGACTGGTAGGCCAGACGTAGGATCAATTATATGGTTATATTTTTCTCCCTCCCAGATAAAAAAGTTTCGATAGTTGCCTGAAGTGGCTATAGCATTATTGTTGAGTGTTATTGCTATGGCTCCCTGTGATTCAGGTCTCTCAACTCCAACTACCCAATCGTTGTCAAAGTTTTTGCCAGAAGCAACAACCTCACCACCTATCTCAACTAAAAAATTATCTATACCTCTGTTTCTTAAAATTTGAGCAATTTCGTCTACCGCATATCCTTTAGCTATGGCGGACAAATTTATATGTATATCAATATCTTTTTTAATGCCTTCATTGCTTATCTGTAGATTTGACAAGGAAGACTCTTGTAAAGCCTCTTTAATTTTTTTGCGGTCAGGTTTATTTTCAACACGCTTTGGTCCAAATCCCCAAATATCAATCAAGCGACCTATGCCAGGGTCAAATGCTCCTTCAGTCTGTTGCATAATATTTACTGACTCCTGCAAAACAAAAAGCAACTCGTCAGAAACCTTTATCCATTTGCCAGAGGGTTTAGAATCTAGTAACGATAGCTCAGATTGCGAGTCCCAATTTGAAAAGACTTTGTTTATTTCATTTAGCCTATTATCTATTTCATTTTTTGATATATTTAACTCTGAATCACTTACAATCTTGACACTATATGTTGTGCCCATAGTTTTGCCATTGATTTCCTTTAATGTAGCTTGATTGCCGCATGAAACTAATAAAGAAATGAGCAATGCAAGCAATATATTTGACATTATAATTCTGTTCATGTTGAGGTTTTTAAGTTGTGCATTGTTTAGCCTGTCAGTTTATGCAAATTCTGATAATTTTGGTGACTTTTTGCAAAATATTCGCCTCCAGGCAATTGAAATTGGTGTCTCTGAAAAAACCTTGAATGTCGCACTAAACAACCTCACCCCAAACCCGCAAATAATAAAGTATGATCGCTCACAGGCAGAGTTCAGTCAAAACTTTTGGCGCTATATAAGTTCTAGGGTAAGTCAATACAGAATAGACAGGGGCACCGAAGAGCTTTCAAGCAACAAAAATATATTAAACGATATATACAAAAAGTATGGAGTTCCTGGGCACGTTATAGTAGCCTTTTGGGGTCTAGAAACAAACTACGGCAACAACACAGGAAAATACAACTTGGTTCGGTCATTAGCTACTCTAGGCTTTGACAAGAGGAGATCTGAATTCTTTACCCAGCAACTATTGGTCCTGTTAAAACTAATAGACGATGGCAAAATCCCTATCTCTTCAAACGGATCATGGGCAGGAGCAATGGGGAATGTCCAGTTTATGCCATCAAACGTTAAAAGGTATGCTATTGACGCTGATGGTGACGGAAAGCTAGGTCTATGGGATAGTAAACTGGATATTTTTGCCAGTGCTGGAAATTTTTTACATCAGATTGGCTGGCATAGGGGGGAGCGTTGGGGACGTGAAGTAGTCATTCCCAATAAATTTAATTACGAGTTAGCTGGCTTAAACACTAAAAAAGCTGTCAATGACTGGTCTAGTCTGGGGCTAAAAGGCACCAATATGGATAGGCTACCGGACTCGAATATGAAGGCCTCACTAATATTGCCTATGGGGCATAAGGGTCCAGCATTTTTGGTTTATCGTAATTTTTTTGCAATCTTAAACTGGAACAGATCTATATTATATGCACTATCTGTAGGTCTTCTTTCTGATACACTCATTAGTATGGATAAATTAGTTGCAAAGCCAATTGATGAACCCTTATTGAGCAGGGAAGATATAATTTATATTCAGAAATCTTTAAATACATTAGGTATCGATGCTGGCAACCCTGATGGCATTTCCGGACCTAAAACTCGTAATGCCGCTAAACAGTATCAAGTTAATAGTGGCATACCTGCTGATGGCTATATTGGTCAACAATTATTACAACAACTAAAATCTAAACAGAATGTCTATTGAGACGTACATTGGCTTCGATGTAGGAACAAAACGTACCGGAATAGCTATTGCTAACAGCCTAACTAGACAGGCGCACGGAATGAACGTAGTGAAAAACCATAAAGATGGTTCTACTAACTGGAAGGGTTTTGACGATATAGTAAATGCACATAAGGTGAGCATGTTCGTCGTGGGTTTGCCACTCAATATTGATGGTAAAGAGCAAGAGATGACGTATGTTGCTAGGTCGTTTGGTAAAAAACTAACTCAAAGATATGGCATTAATGTTGAGTTTGTTGATGAATATTTATCCTCAAACGAAGCAAAAAAACAACTAAAATACAGCCATAAACATCCAAACGCAAAGCGCGGTGAGGTTGATAAGTATTCATCACAATTAATTTTACAAACTTGGCTAAATGAAAACTGACCAGATTAGTAATGCTGTACAACTAGACCCTTCTGGTAAGTTAATACATCTTTTAGGTCTAGAGGGCTTAAGTAAAGAGCACCTGAACCATATCCTTGATGTTGCTGAAAACCTAATTGACTCAGATGGAAAACTAAAAAAATCAAAGGCTCTTGACAATATGTCTATAGCTAACCTGTTTTTTGAGCCATCTACTAGAACTAGAAATACCTTTGAAATTGCTGCAAAACGTACAAGTGCGAACGTAATTAATGTTGATCTAGAGAACTCTGCCACCAAAAAGAACGAGTCTATTATTGATACTATGCAGACACTCAAGGCTATGCAAATTGATATGTTTGTAATAAGACACAAACAAAACGGTTTACCTCATCTTGTAGCTGAAAGCATAGATGACGTTTCAATTCTAAATGCTGGAGATGGTGTCAATGCACACCCAACACAGGCTCTACTTGACATGCTAAGCATTCGCCAACACAATAAAAACTTTGAAGAAATTTCTGTTGCTATTGTTGGAGATATCGTACATTCGCGTGTAGCGCATTCAGGCATTCAGGCATTAAAAACCCTCGGAACAACTGATATAAGGCTGATTGCACCACCGCCTCTTCAATATAATGATGTTGATTCTTCATCAATAAGTTGCTATGAAGATATAGAGCTTGGACTTAAGGATTGTGATGTTGTAATGATGTTAAGGCTGCAAAAAGAACGCATGATTGAAGCGGACATACCAAACGAAAGTGAATACTTTGATAGCTTTGGCCTTAACCCTGAAAGACTGTCCTTGGCTAAGCCAGATGCCATAGTCATGCATCCAGGACCGATAAATCGTGGAGTAGAAATAGACTCTGTTGTTGCCGACGGTCCTCAGTCAGTAATACTACAACAAGTAACCAACGGAATCGCTGTCCGTATGGCCTCAATGGAAATACTTGCTGGAAAGTCTTAGCTATGGAAAACAACATAGATTATGACTTAGTAAAAAGCTCTCTACACAAGCTAAATACTGACGAAACGATATCAAGTGCTCACGGAATTTTGTGTGGTTTCGCTTGTGTTAAGCCAGACCTGCAACTAGATGATTGGCTAAATGAAGTATTGATTAACGTTGATCTTGCAAATGTTAAACAAAAAATTGCTCATCAAGAGTTGGCCGAAATATATAACAACACTTTGTCTCAACTAAATGACCCGACCCTGAACTTTGAACTTCTAATTGCAGATGAAAATTGTACATTAAGGGAGCAGGCTGACACACTAATACAGTGGTGCCAAGGCTATCTAGTAGGCCTTGGGTTAAATAAAATTAGCACTCTGGACGAACAGGTATTGGAAATGATTAAGGACTTTAGTGAAATATCTAAGCTTGACATTGATGTTTTAGATGATGAACAAAATGCTCAGGACCTTAGCGAGATTATTGAGTTTGTCCGCATGGGAACTCTATTCGTTCAAGAAGTGCTGCAACCATCCAAGCAAGATTACATTAGCCCAGATACGTTTCATTAGTTGACTTGATCCATGTTAGTTGGGTGGCTGCCTAACCAAACCTGAGGAAAATAAAAACAACCACCCTGTAGAAAATCTTAGTTATCTCATGGGTGAAATAATGATTTTCTATATATTATTTTATACTAATATAATATATTATTAATATAATATTTATATTACTATTACAATGGCTGGTTAGGATTCTTTGGTAAGTCGCCAATTATCTCATCTTGAGGAGATGCGATAAAATCTTGGGGGAGAGTGGCGACTTGATATATATTATATCATATAATTATAATATATGGAATAACTTATATATAAAATATTATAGCTTAATATTTATTAAATTTGTGGTGGCCAAACCTGGAATTGAACCAGGGACACAGGGATTTTCAGTCCCTTGCTCTACCAACTGAGCTATTTGGCCAAAAGTCAGAATTATACCAACAAATATTGGCTTAATCGCCTAAAAACTTTTCTGCATCTAATGCCGCCATACAGCCTGAACCTGCTGATGTAATCGCTTGGCGATAAACATGGTCGGCCACATCTCCAGCAGCAAATACACCTTCAATACTTGTCTGGGTAGCGTTACCCTCAGTGCCACTTTGAACTTCAATATAGCCATGCTTCATTGTTAAATGACCATCAAAAATAGCAGTATTTGGAGCATGCCCAATGGCAATAAATACGCCATGAACATCAATCTCTTTAGTGCTGCCATCATTACCCTTTAGACGTAGCCCTGTAACCCCCATCGGATCTCCCAAAACTTCATCCAGATTGTGGTCATACTCAATACTAATATTTCCGGTTTTGGATTTCTCAATAAGCTGGTCCGAGAGTATTTTTTCAGAAGAAAACTTGTCACGCCTGTGTACGATTGTCACATGGTCTGCAATATTTGACAAATAAAGAGCCTCTTCTACTGCTGTATTTCCTCCACCTATAACTGCAACTTTTTGATTCCTATAGAAGAACCCATCGCAAGTTGCACATGCAGATACGCCTCTACCCTTGTACTCTTCCTCTGAATCTAAACCCAAATATTTGGCTGTCGCCCCTGTTGCTATGATGACAGCGTCAGCTGTATAGTTATTGCTGCCTCCTGTTAACTTGAAAGGTCTAGTTGAAAAATCAACGCTATTTATATGATCATTAATAATTTCAGTATTAAAGCGTTCTGCATGCTTTTTCATACGCTCCATAAGTTCAGGGCCCTGCACACCGTCGTTATCGCCTGGCCAATTATCAACTTCTGTAGTGGTCATCAATTGCCCGCCCTGCTCTATACCACTAACTATCACTGGATCCAGGTTAGCTCTTGCGCTATATATAGCTGCAGAATAGCCGGCAGGACCAGAACCAATTATCAATACCTTACAATGTTTATTTTCACTCATTTGAATACTTTATACTTATACACAATCGAGATATTATAATAGATGCTCCTAATTATTTCCATTTTACTGGTGGTTATTCAAACATAAATTATGGGGCCTTTAAATCAAATTGAAAAACAAAAATAAAACAAAATCAGCAACTACAAACCATAAACCACGTTCGCGACTAATTAGTGAAGTTATTTTTATCTCTTTGTCTTCAATTGGTCTTGCCTATCTGGTAGCACTTGCAAGTTATTCACCATCAGAAAACCCATGGTCTGGAGATGTTGAGTTGGCAAAGCCGGTATATAATCTTGCCGGGGTTTTCGGTGCATATTTAAGTGACATTTCTTTATCAATATTTGGATATGCATCCTACCTTATTCCGCTAGCACTTATGCGCTGGGGGTACAACATTCACAAGCAAGAAAGCCTTGGGCGTCCTAATAAATTTATTTTGGGTTTGCGCTTTATTGCCTTTATTGTGTTGTTGTTATTTACTACAGCGTTTCTGGCTCAGAATACTGAAGATCCTGCAGGGGGCTATATTGGCTTTACAATGCACCAATACTTTGGCGTTATTTTTGGGTCAACATCCTTGATTATTTATTTAGGAATTATCATGGTCAGTTTTAGTATTGCAAGCACAAAGTCTTGGCTTGACTTAATTGATTCCATTGGCAGTTATTTATCTAATTATTTTTCAAGGTTGCGTGAAAAACGTATAAACAAAAGAGCAATGAGGGCTGCTAAAGTTTCAATAACACCAAAAAAACCTTTACAACAACCTCAAACGGTTTCCAAGTTAAATAAACCCAAAAAGACAAAAACTGATAAAAATAATAAAAAAGTAATACCTACCAAACCTGCCAACTTGTTTAGTACAAATACGGCCACAGGACTGCCCCAGCTAGACCTCTTAAATGACACTATCCCTAGTACTTCAGGCTATTCAAAACAGTCACTAGAAGATATGTCAAGACAGGTTGAAATAATACTTAGAGATTTTGGTTTTGATGTTTCCATTAACACTGTAATCCCGGGTCCTGTTGTTACACAGTTTGAGCTATCCCTTGCACCAGGAGTTAAAGTAAGCCAGATAATCAATTTGCACAAGGACTTAGCTCGAGCGCTATTAGTAGAGAGTGTTCGTATTGTTGATGTGATACCAGGAAAGCCTGTTATTGGGCTTGAAATACCAAACGCCAGTCGTGAATTAATTAACCTAAAAGAAATCCTATCCACTGAAGATTTTATTAAATCTGACTCAACTCTCACTATGGCTTTAGGTAAAGACATTAACGGTTATCCGGTTATAGGCAATCTTGCTAAGATGCCTCACCTTCTAGTTGCTGGTGCAACAGGTATGGGGAAATCAGTAGGCATAAATGCAGTTATTCTGAGTATCCTATTTAAAGCTAGATCGGACCAGGTTCGTATAATAATGATCGACCCTAAAATTGTTGAATTAGCATGCTACGAAGGAATTCCTCATCTATTAACTCCTGTAATTACTGATATGAATGAAGCAGCAAGCGCTCTTTGGTGGTGTGTTAACGAGATGGAACGTCGCTACTCCTTGCTAGCAAAATTTAGTGTTCGCAATATTGACGGATTTAATGCCAAACTTGGCAAGGCCAAGGCTAAAAATAAGCCTTTACTTGACCCATCCTTTAACCCAAAAACTGCAGCAGAAGGCGAAACAGCTACAGAACTTGAAGCGTTACCTCAGATTATGTTAGTAATTGATGAGTATGCTGATATGCTTGGAGCACTGGCACAAGATGATCGCGCAAAAGCTAAACGCGTTGAAGCACTAATTGTTCGTTTAGCACAAAAGGCTCGTGCAGCCGGTATTCACTTAATAATATCTACCCAAAGACCAAGCGTTGATGTAATTACTGGGCTTATAAAATCTAATATCCCAACACGAATAGCATTTAAGGTTTCTAGTAAGGTAGATTCTCGCACTATACTGGACCAAGGTGGTGCAGAACAGTTACTGGGTATGGGAGATATGCTTTATATGACTCCAGGTATTTCACACCTAACTAGAATTCACGGTCCATTTGTTGATGATGATGAAATATTGCGCGTTGTTGATTTCCTTAGAGAGAACTCAGAGCCAAACTATTTAGATGGGATTCTAAACGCTCAATCTGAAGATACTTCCAACACTGGAGATAGTGGTTCCACTAGAACTGGTGAGCTTGATCCTTTATATGATGAGGCAGTACAAATTGTAACAACAAGTAGGAGGGCATCTATTTCGAGCCTACAAAGACGCATGCGTATTGGCTATAATCGTGCAGCCAGAATTATTGAAGATATGGAAGCTAGCGGTGTTGTTAGTACAATGAATAGTGCCGGAAATAGACAAGTGCTAGCACCAGAGCCTATAGATTCAGACAGCTAATTAAGTGTTAGCTAAATTGTATTTTTAGCCGAAACCTCTAGTGCGTGCATCATTGATTTACCAAAAGAACGCATGGTAAGAAGTGCAAATGAGTCCTCTTCTTCTTTATAAATTATTGTGCCAATATGTTCCATAACGGTTCTTGATACGTCGCCCACACTAAATATTTCTGGGTCAAGGTTTAGTGGACATATCCTCTCCAGAACTTTACAAGATTCAGCTCCTTTTACTCTTATCATAGACCAAGTGTCGGACTGGTCAGTATAGTATGCGGGTGCATTAAATTTATTTTTTATATAAGACTCTGCATCATCGTTATCGTAAGAAAAATAAACCATAAGTTGGCTTTGTTGTAGCCTCCAAAAAGTTATTGAACCATCGTCTGAGTTAGAAGATTTACAGATATCTGGAATAGAGATTCCACAAGCCTTCTTAACTGACTTAGCTATCTCATCTGTCTTGTCTTTTGGCATTGCAAGCATTACTAAGGACTGGCCAACAATCTCACTTATAGTAACTCCCTCGAAATCATATCTTGCACCCTCAAGAGGTGAAAGTTTTGTTAATGTATAGTTAGACACGTAAACGCTCCCCTTCAGGGTCAACGAAGTGTGGACTTACAATCTCCACCTCTACATCATTTCCCCTTAATAAATCAACTGCACGAACGGTCTCTCCCTTTCTGTTTTGTCCGTTTTTAATAAAACCTAAACCAATATAGTGCTCCATAATGGGCGAATATATACACGAAGAAATCCAACCTTGGTCATTATAAGTTATTGGCTCATCTCCAATATTGACCAGATGTGCTCCTGCCTGGAGAAGGTCTCCTGTATTGACAGGTTTGAACCCTACCATCTGCATTCTGTCGTCCCTTTGTAGCTCTTCTCTCATACCGAGTGTATAACCAATGAAATCCTTTTTGCCGGATATCATTCCGCCCATACCCAAGTCATAGGCACTAGTTTGCCCATTTAGTTCAGGTCCAGCGGCATGGCCTTTTTCAATTCTCATAACACCTAAAGCTTCTGTGCCGTAAGCAACAACATCAAACTCATCGCCAGCCTCCATAATTGCACGCATCAATGAATCTCCATAACGTGTCTGAACAGCAATCTCGTAAGCCAACTCGCCTGAAAAAGATATCCTAAATAATCTTGCTGGTGTTCCGCCACATACAGTCAACTCGGTAGCCCCCATAAATGGTAGTGCCTCGTTAGAGATATCAAAATCTGGGTCTACAATCTTTTGCAATAACTTTCTAGAGTTAGGCCCTGCAACAGCGTACTGGGCATATTGCTCAGTAACTGAAATCATGTGCACATCAAGATCTGGCCATAGGCATTGGTGACAGAACTGTAGATGTCTATAAACACTTACAGCATTAGCGGTCGTAGTTGTCATGACAAAGTGATCTTCAGCCAGCCTTGCAGTAGTGCCATCGTCCATCGCCATTCCATCCTCGCGTAACATTAATCCGTAGCGAGTTTTGCCTACTGGAACCTTTGCAAAGGCGTTTGCATAAACGCGATTTAAAAACTCTGAAATGTCGGACCCTTTCAGATCGATTTTTCCAAGTGTGGTAACATCGCAAACTCCAACAGAGGCCCTTGTTTGCCTAACCTCACGATCTACAGAATCACGCCAAAAGGTTTCGCCTTGCTTTGGAAACCATTGTGCACGATACCACATACCCACCTCAACAAAGACTGCTCCCTTCTCATCAGCCCACTTGTGGCTGGGAGTATATCTAGTTGGATAAAACTCTTTAGCTCTCCTTCTACCAGCAAAAGCACCTATTGCTACTGGAGAGTAAGGGGGACGGAAAATAGTAGTTCCTGTGTCCTCAACTGACTTTCCTAAATTCTCTGACATTACTCCTATCGCAAGTACGTTAGCAGTTTTCCCTTGGTCAGTTGCCATGCCTAGTGTTGTATATCTTTTAACATGCTCAACTGATTTAAAGCCCTCAAGGTTAGCTAATCTAATATCTTTTGCTGTAACATCATTCTGATAATCTACCCAGGCTCTTTCTTTGCCGCTTTCAACACCCCAGTTAGCAGTAATGTTGTAATTTATGTTATCGGTCCTAGCGTGTTCCGATTTTTCAGCATCAAAACCAAGCTCTTTAGCGGCCTCAATTCCTTTATTGTGGCCCTCTTCAATTGCCTTTGCAAGTACCATTGTTCCATTTGCGCGGCCAGCAACAGTCATTCCCTCAGGCGCAGATTCTCCAGGAACAAATGAGCAGATATTTTCGTTGTATTTTGGGACACCACGGTGATGGCAAGTCAAATGTAGATTAGGATTCCAACCACCAGAAACTGCCAAAGTGTCGGTATTTATTGTCTTGCCATTAGACAGCTTTATTGACTTTATAGCTCTTCTGCCCTTAGTGTTAACAACATTAGTGTTCATAAACGTTCTTGCACCTGGAACTTCCATAACCGGGCTAATCTTTCGACTATCTATTACTGCCTCTACATTAACACCATTATCTATCAAGTCTTTTGCAGTCCTCCAGCCATCATCGTTATTGGTGTATACACTGATACTTTCTCCAGTAGCGACAGCAAACCTATTCAGGTAAGTTCTAACAGCACTCGCGAGCATAATACCCGGCCTATCATTATTACCAAAAGCTATAGCCCTCTCGGTTGCACCTGCGCATAAAATTGTGCGTTTAGAATAGATTCTCCAGTTGACCTGTCTTGGCTTGGCGTTGTTCTCTCTAGCTTCGTTTGCTCTGTTCTCAATAGCTCCATAAATTCCATGGTCATAGGCACCAAAAATGGTGGTGTCAGGCATTAAAGTCACATTATCCATGGTGTTAAGTTTTGCAACCGCGTTCATGGCCCATTGTGGACCAGTCATTCCATCAATTTCATTTGTTTCAGAATTCAGCCTGCCGCCCATTAAAAAATCTTCATCTGCCAAAATCACTTTCGCTCCAGAGCTTGCAGCAGTAAGTGCAGCTGAAAGACCAGAAGCTCCAGCACCAACAATCAAAATATCGCAGTAACGAAACCCCTTATCATAAGTGTCGGGGTCCTCTTGTTTTGACAGCCTACCCAGACCCGCTGAATTACGGATAGCTGGCTCATAGATTTTCTCCCAAAAAGCTTTTGGCCACATAAAAGTCTTATAATAAAATCCAGCACTAAGCAAGGGTGAAAACATATCTGTTATAGCCATAAAATCAAAGCTTAATGGGCCTCTATGGTTCTGACTGTTCGCTATAAGTCCGTCATGTAGTTGCGTTACTGTAGCCCTTGTATTAGGCTCTTGGTATGCACCAGCACCAATCTCCATAATTGCATTTGGCTCTTCTGAGCCAGCCGTAAATATTCCTCTAGGTCTGTGATACTTAAATGAGCGTCCAACCAAATGTTTGTTGTTTGCCAGTAGAGCTGAAGCTAGGGTGTCGCCCTGATAACCTTTTAATGATTGCCCATTAAAAGTAAATGAAAGTTCACTGCTTTGGTCTACAATGCCGCCCTTGATTCTGTTAATTTGATTCATTTTGATCGCCCCATTCTTCTTGCATAATCTGCCGCCAACTCTACACTTTTTATCTCGTGTGTTAAAGTGTTACGGGTTACAACTAGCCAGGACTGATCACCCTGTTCGTGATACCAAAGCTCGGGATTATCTCCAGCTACATTTTCTCTTATGTACTGGTACTGATGAAAATCTTCTGCTGCTGTTCCACTCTCCCAGTCGGGACGATTAATTAAATCTGTAGATCCGAGATATACAAACTCTTCTGAATCTCTTGGTCCTAATAGTGGGTGATTAATAATCATAACAATAAGCCTTAATGTAGGTTAGGTTGAGGCCCAACACCTTTCTCGTCAATCATTGCGCCGCGTCTAAAACGGTCTAGTCGAAAAGCACTGGCAACTTCATGATATTCTCCAGTAGCTAGCAGATGTGCATAACAATATCCACTAGCCGGTGTAGCCTTAAAGCCTCCGTAGCACCAACCTCCATTGAAATATAACTCGTTGACTTCTGTTTTGTCTATGAATGGGGATCCATCCATTGACATATCCATAATACCTCCCCAAGAACGTAACAATCTTGCTCTGCCTATCATTGGCATGATTGCCATGCCGCCTGAACATACATCCTCAACAACTGGCAGGTTGCCTCTCTGTGCATAGGTGTTGTAAGCGTCAATATCGCCGCCAAATACAAGTCCGCCCTTGTCAGATTGCGAACAATAAAAGTGCCCAGCACCGAAAGTAATTACATTGTCCATAACAGGCTTTAAGCCTTCAGTAACAAAGGCCTGCAATACATGGCTCTCGATAGGTAATTTAATTCCCGCCTGAGCCATAACTCTTCCAGAAGAGCCAGCAACGCATACTGCAACACGTCCTGCCTTTATGTCACCTTTGGTTGTTTTTACTCCTGAACAAACCCCGTTATCAATATTAAATCCTTTAACCTCACAATTCTGGATGATATCAACGCCCAAGTTACTTGCAGCTCTGGCATAGCCCCATGCTACAGCGTCATGCCTAACTGTGCCGCCACGTGGTTGTGATAGTGCTCCCTTAATTGGGAAGCGTGCATTCTTTACATCTAAAAATGGATACCTGTCCTTTATGTCGTCTTGATTAAGATACTCTGCTCCTGCATCTGCAAAAAGCATTGAATTAGCGCGGCGTACAAAAGCGTCTCTCTGTGCATCGGAATGAATTAGATTCATGATACCTCGTTGAGAGACCATGGCATTGTAGTTAATATCTTGCTCTAAGTTTTCCCATAACTGCATAGATAGCTCATAGAATGGTTCGTTACCTGGTAATAAATAGTTTGAACGTATAATTGTTGTGTTCCTTCCAACGTTGCCTGAGCCAATCCAACCACGCTCCAGAACTGCAACATTAGTTATGCCATGATTTTTTGCCAAATAATACGCAGTGGCAAGTCCATGACCACCTCCACCAACAATAATTACATCGTAACCTTCAGTTTTTGGTTCCGCATCTCTCCAGACGGGCTCCCAACCCTTGTGGCCTGACAAAGCCTCTTTTAAAACTTTAAATGCAGAGTAGCGTACTTTGCTCACAGCTTAACTCCAAGGGTATGGACTATTTGAGACTGGATGTAATTTACCTTCTTTAAAGCGTGAAAACTTAAAAGGCTCCAGTAGTTCTTGTTTTTCTCCTAATAGCTCTTCAGCGACTAGACACCCTAGACCCAACATCTTGTAGCCATGGTTGCTGTCTGCTATGACAGTAACATTGCCACTAAAAGTATCAATTACAGGGAAGCTATCTGCAGTGAAACAGCCAACTCCGCCAGATGGCTCTTTATGGTATTTTGGCATTTTGCCTTCAAATCTTTTGTGGCAATGAGCCAAGGCAGAGACCCACATATGGGCAAACTCAGGTCCTGAAACGAACTCTGGACTAGATGGTCCGTAAGGGTCAATCTGTACTTCTTCTGCAGATTTTTTTACTTCGTAAGGTGCAGCGCCCCCTTGAATTCCACCGAAATGCCAATCAGGTTTGTAGTATATTCCCCATAGCTGGTCAGTAATTAGTGAACCATCAACATCAGAATATAAAGGGGCATCTGTATCTACATGCAAAACTGGTGGCATCTTGCCGTCGTTAGTTTTTAATAACTCAGGCTCAACTCTAAGTACTCCTTCTTCTAATTGCCAGAAGCGCCACATGTCAACATTGCTGTGGACATTGCCCTCCAAATCCTTTACCTCTATTTGTGCTGGAAGTTCGAGCATTTTCCAAAAATCTCTTACCCATGGACCTGCACCAATTACTACATGTTCGCAACCTATATTGCCTTGACTGGTTTGTACCTCAGCAACTGATCCTGTTTCATTGTTTCTTGTAAAACCTGTTACCTCAACACCTGTAATTATTCTTACTCCTAAGGCCTCCACTTTACTTGCCAAGCCATACATAGCTTTGGTATTGTTGGCGTAACCACCTTTCTTTTCATGCAGAACAGAGGTTATTCCTTTTGCTTGCCAATCATCAAACATTTCTAGCATGTATTCACGTGACTCATCTTCTCCCTCAATAAACACGCTTTCATATCCAATCTCTTGTTGCTCAGCATGAATCTGTTTCACGTCTTCTCTCATACTCTCAGGAGAAATTTGCATATAGCCAACAGGGTGATAACTGAATGCTTCAGGGTCACTCTCCCAGATGCTTACAGAGTGCGCCATTAATTTGCGCATTGCTGGCTGGAAATAATTGTTTCGAACTACACCACATGCAATGCCTGTTGCTCCAGCGGCTATCCCAGCTTTGTCTACAATGGTAACACGTCCATCAACACTTTCACCGGCGGCAGTTAATTTTTCAGCCAAACGCCAAGCCGTTGACAGGCCATGAATGCCAGCTCCTACAATAAGGTATTTAGAATGTTTAGGTAAGGCCATAGATTTTGTCTCCTAATTAATATTTAACTTTTGAAAACATTATCACTTAATTGACGATTTGTATAGCCAATAATATTCAAATAATAGTGAATTTATATATACTAATTTATATTTAATCCCAACAAAATATAAAACTTAATGCTACCGTAATGGCCACTATATTCTTTATTATTTCCTTATAAAACAATAGTTTTAGTATATATTTCTAGGATATATATTGTCAATTCAATTATACATATTTGACATATGCACCTGTGTTGAAGTATACTTTTATTCAACTAAACTATATTTATTGAAATGTTATGTCAAGAAGACACTATAAATTGCCATCTCTAACTTCATTAGCTACCTTTGAAACTGCAGCTCGTAATCGTAATTTTAAAAAAGCTGCTGAAGAGTTAGGAGTTACTCCGGGCGCTGTTAGTCACCAAATAAAGTACCTTGAAGAAGACTTAAACTTCTCATTATTTGACCGGAAGCATCATAAAAAGAACTTGTCAGACCAAGGAGAGTCATTATTTGCGGTCCTCCAAAGTAGCTTCTCTGCAATATCATCAACACTTTCGAATCTAAGAAGATCTACAAATACTGAGGATGTTGCTATATCAAGTACCACTGCAATTTCAAGCTTGTGGTTAACTCCTAGGCTGGTACAGTTCTGGAGAGAGAACCCAGAAATACCGGTAAATCAGCATGTCACCGACAATCCTGACTTTCAAGGAGTGGCAGTTGATTTACAGATATGTTATGGCTATGTTGAAAGCGAATCAAATCAAAAACACACTTTATTTCATGATGAGCTTGTTCCGGTATGTAGTCCTAAATTTAAATTAAAGCACCCTAACCCAACGATAGAGGAGTTAGCCCAACTCCCTCTTATACATTTAAGAGCAAAAGATAAGAATTGGTCTAACTGGTTTGCTTGGTTCAGCTCTCTTGGATATAAGGGCAAGATTGATCATGGTATCACTGTTAACAACTATATTATTGCACTTCAGGCTGCAAGTGATGACGTAGGCATTGTTTTAGGTTGGAAGCACCTACTAAAACCTAAACTTGATAGTGGAGAGCTTGTAATTCTTGGTAAAACTTCAACTCCTGCACCTTCAGCAATATATATTACAAGTGACAGTGAGGACCTTTTGTCTGAAAATGTAAAGGCTCTAAGGGATTTTCTAATACAGTAGACCTATATACTTTATATATAAGGTTGAAGATAGTAATTAAAGAAGTGAAAAAAACCCCATTAACAAATATAGACATGGTCCTTAAGCCCATTGAAATATCCCGTGGGCTACCAAACGATCATTACATCAGTGATGAAGTCTTTGAAGAAGAAAAGCAGGCCGTTTTATTTAACAACTGGTCAGCAATTGGCACCTCAAAAGATATTCCTGAGATAGGAGATGCCAAACCTATTAGCTTTGTTGGTGTGCCTATACTAATAATAAGAGACGAAACTGGCGCTATTAATGTTTTTCAAAATACCTGCCGCCATCGTGGCATGATACTAGTTGAGAAACAAACCAAAATATCAGGTGTAATAAGCTGCCCTTACCATTCGTGGTGCTACAAACTTAACGGTGAGCTGTGTGCAACCCCTATGGCAGGGGGGGTCAAATTAAATACTCATGAGGCAATAAATCACGCTGAATTGGGCTTAAACAAAATAAGGTCACACGTATGGCAAGACATAATTTTTGTTAATATATCAAATAGTGCCCCAGAATTTGTTGATTACGCTTCCAAAATAATTAATCGTTGGAAAGAATTTGAACAGCCAATTCATTATGGTGAAGAAAATTCATATTTCTCACTCACAGTAAACACTAACTGGAAATTAGCAGTTGAGAACTACGCCGAAAGTTACCACCTGCCTTTTGTACATCCAACACTTAACAAGATCTCTAAAGTTGAAGATCACTACCATATTGAAGAGGGGGGTAGCTTCTCTGGGCAAGGTTCGCTTGTGTATTCTCAATTAAAGGATAAGTCTGGCAATGCTTTCCCAGATTTTGAAAATTTGAGCTCTAAGTGGGACACAGGTAGTGAGTATATATGTTTTTACCCCAATGTTTTGTTGGGGGTTCATAGGGACCACATTTATAATATTATTCTTGAGCCTGTTAGTACCTCAAAAACTATTGAGCATGTTTCAATATATTATGCAAAAAAATCCAATGAATTACGCAATTTAGATAACCTTAAGAAGGAAAACTCTGAATTTTGGAAATCGGTATTTATAGAGGATGTTGGGGTAGTTGAAGGTATGCAAAAAGGGCGACAAGGAGTTCATTTCGATGGCGGTAAGTTTTCGCCTATTATGGATAGCCCTACATACTTATTTCATCATTGGGTTGCCACACAAATAAATAACCACAGAAAATAATATTTATAGTTATTTTGCCTGCTTAATTATTGAGCAGGCTTATATCAATGCTTGGGCGTAAATTATTTAAATATATAAATTAAAGTCTAGCCTTGAATGCTATCAATGTGTTCTCTAATAGAGTGGCTATTGTCATCGGTCCAACTCCACCTGGAACAGGACTTATGGCGCTTACTTTGTCCTTTACTGTATCAAAATCAACGTCTCCAGTAAGCTTTCCATTATCTAACCTATTAATCCCTACATCAATTATAACTGCACCATCTTTGACCCAGTCTCCGTTAACAAGGTGCGTTACTCCTGCGGCAGCAATTATCACGTCAGCCTCTTTAGTTTTTTTGGTTATATCTTTAGTTGAGCTATGACAAACTGTAACTGTGGCGCCTGAGTTCAATAACTCCATTGCCATAGGCCTTCCAACAATGTTTGATGCTCCTATAATAATACAATCTTTACCCTTTAAATTATAGTCTAGGCTTTCTAACATAGTCATAATGCCTTTTGGAGTACAAGGGCTAATGAATGGCTTGTTTTGCATTAGCTTGCCAATATTTTCACTGCTAAAGCCGTCAACATCTTTTTCAGGCAGGATTGCCTCTAGAATAGCATTTTCATCTATATGCTTTGGTAACGGCAGTTGCACCAATATTCCATCTATTGTTTCATGTTCATTTAAACGGTATATCTCTGACAATAGCTCTTCCTGTGTTATGTTGGCTGACTTATGCAATTGGTCTGAATAAAAACCAACCTCAACACACGCTCTTGTTTTGTTTTTTACATACACCTCAGATGCAGGGTCTGTGCCAACCAATATAACTGCCAGCCCTGGAGGTCGACTATACCCTTTAACCTCTTTTGCAATGTCTTCTCTTAGCTTTTTAGCTATTTTTTTTCCATCAATTATTTGCATATTATTTATTCTATTTATATATCTAAATACGATTCGAGTGAATCATCTAAGGCATCAATCCATGGAGTATGATGCGGTGGTGACTGGGTTCCAGTCATTAAAGATTTATGTGATTTATCTCTAAACGCCATAATATCTTCTTTCTTGTTGTTCTTCCAATCCAAGAAGGTAAGTCTCATGCCTTCAATGTCGAAGTTTGGATAATCAGTTTCGTCTATTAACATTTGTATGTAGTCGCCTTGAAATTTGTATGCATATGCCACACTAGGGTCTGCTGTTTCAAGCGCATGCCATTCTTTAGTATGCTCTTTCATCTTATCAAGGGATGGTAATTTAATTTTGCCCAAGATTACATCTCTTGCATACCAAGCCTGAGCATCAAACATATTAAAGGTGTACCATTGATCTTGCATACCTAGATACATTAGTTGTGGGTTTTCTTCCCAAACGACACCTTTATACATTCCTAATGGGTACAAAATATTCTTTGTTTCTAGACGTAAAGAGTCTGGCAAAAATGGAAAATGATGTACATAACCAGTACACAGAATAATAGCATCGACGTCCTTAGTACTTCCATCAATAAAATGCACAGTATTGCCATCAACCTTAACTATAGCAGGCTTCTCGTCCCAATTATCTGGCCACTTGAACCCCATTGGGGCAGATCTGTAGCTACTGGTAATAGATTTTGCACCATACTTGTAACATTGAGAACCAATGTCTTCCGCAGAGTAACTACTACCAACTACTAGAATGTCTTTTCCTTTAAACTCAAGGGCATCTCTAAAATCATGTGCATGGAGAATTCTGCCATTAAAATGGCTGAAGCCCTCATACTCCGGAACGTTTGGCGTTGAAAAGTGCCCTGTAGCCACTACAACATAATCGAATTCTTCACTATAGGACTTCTCATTTTCTAGATCGTGAACTCTTACAGTAAACATTTTTGAATCTTCATTAAAGGATATATCCCTTACGGCTGTATTAAATCTTATCTTTTCTCTAACTCCTGCCTTGACAACTCTTCCTTGGATATAATCAAACAAAACCTCTCTTGGCGGGTAAGAAGCTATAGGGCGGTCAAAGTGTTCTTCAAAATAATAGTCTGCAAACTCTAGGCACTCTTTTGGACCGTTAGACCATAAGTAACGGTACATGCTGCTATGAGCTATCTCTCCATGTTCATCTAAGCCAGTTCTCCAGCTATAATTCCATAGCCCTCCCCAGTCGCTTTGCTTTTCAAAGCAAACAACATCAGGAACTTCGCTACCTTTATTCTCTGCCGACTTAAAAGCCCTTAGTTGTGCTAAGCCTGAAGGACCTGCTCCAATTACTGCCACTCTTTTTTTCATTTTTTCCCCATTAAATTAATATAGTAAAGATAATACACATGATAAAAGTAATGTTCATTATATAAATTCAAGATATATTGAATAAATTTAACTCTAAATAACATTAATACTAGTAATAACTATAGCAATAGCCATTACTATATATTTTGCTCTATTAGGCTCGCTATTTATTAATTCACTATATAAAAGAATAAAATTTCTATGCTATACCTAAATCCTCTTTACGTTTTTTCGCCCAAGTATTAATCAAATGATCTACTGTAAGGCCTATAAAAGCAACACAAAGGCCAAGAAGTAGTCCATTCCCAGTTCCTTGTTTGTCAGACAATGCTT
>FUWD012824719.1_pt1 | contig 36987 bp, 28 predicted proteins | sample 1063281 | NCBI WGS metagenome assembly FUWD01 (sample SAMEA79048168, study PRJEB19326) | metagenome | biome: marine | reverse complement strand
ACTAGTCACTGGGAACACGGTGGAGATGGTGCAACTGATTTAGCTGAAAAAGTAGCGAAATTAGCTGACTCAGGGGCGTCTCAATTTAAAACACTTTATGACGATGAGTTGCCTCTGTTTACAAAGGTTGAAACTATTGCGAAAACTATATATCATGCAGATGAAGTACAGGCTGATCAAAAAATAAGAGACTCCTTTGCATGGTACCAAAATAATGGTTTTGGACACTTACCGGTATGTATTGCTAAAACACAATACAGCTTCTCAACTGACCCTCTGCTTTTGGGGGCGCCTGCTGAACACTCTATGTCTATTCGTGAAGTTAGGCTTTCTGCTGGTGCTGAATTCTTAGTGGTTGTTTGTGGTGCAATAATGACTATGCCTGGACTACCTAGGTCTCCTGCTGCTGATAAGATTAAACTCAACAAGGAGGGTCTTGTAGAAGGTTTATTCTGATAATGTCATTAATAGGAACAGTTGGCTTTGATATTCATAGAGTAGAGGGCTCTAGCTTAGAGTGTAAGAGTGATACTATTGCTATTGAAGAGCCACTGGAGATTGTAGTTAAGCACTATTTGAATGGTGTATGGATTGAAGAGCCACTTATGGTTACTATGAGAACACCTGGGGATGACTACTCATTGATTACAGGCTTACTTTTTTCTGAAGGTGTTATATCCAATATAAATGATATTGACAATATATCGCCCTTTGGATCTAACACTGGTAAGTACGAAGTAGACAACTCAATGATTGTTACTCTGGGTAAAGATAACAAAGTAAATCTTAACAACCTTCAAAGGCATTTTATGGTTAATTCTAGTTGTGGAGTTTGCGGAAAGGGAACCTTAAATGCTATAGAAATAGCTTTTGAACCTAATATTATTCGAGATGAGCCGATAGTTGATATGAATTTAATTACAAAATTACCAGAACTCCTTAATACAGAACAGGCGCAATTTGCACAAACAGGTGGTGTTCATGCCTCGGGACTCTTTGAAATTAATGGAGATTTGCTGCACTTGTCAGAGGATGTTGGTAGGCACAATGCTCTAGACAAGTTGATTGGGAGCGCAAAAATTAATAATATATTAAACCCTGTTGAGCAGTTCGTAATGTGTTCAGGAAGGATAGGTTTTGATATAATTCAAAAAATATTAATGTCTGGTATTGGTATGGTTGTGGGTATTGGAGCGCCAACATCATTAGCAATTGATTTAGCAAAAAAATTCGATATTACTTTGATTGGGTTTATAAAAAACCACAAGTACAATATATATAACGGTGGGTGGCGAATAAAGCCTCTTACATAGGGAGATAAAATGTCTAGGAATATTAGCCTTCTATCTGGAAAAAAAGATGACAAAAACAGCCTGTTTGGAAAAATAGCTTCAAGTCCAAATCAGGAATCTGACAATAAAATTGCACGCGACTACAACCTTGGTGTGTCAACAATCCATAGCACAAAAAGTTTTTATGACTTTTTAGGTGATGGCTTTAAAAGTAAAAAAGCATATGTATGCACAGGTAGTGCCTGCCTTTGTCGTGGCACACAAGATTTAGTCTCGAAAAAATTAGATGAAAAGTTTGGCACTGACAATGTTGGAGAGATGGTTTGCTTGGGTAGGTGTTATGAAAATAGTGCTTTCCACTATGAAGGTAAAAACTATTCCGGCGAAGACATTAATAAGCTAGATAAAATTATTAAAGGAACCCACACAGACCCTAAATATACAATGAAGTCTTATGCTGATACCTCATTCTTAGTAGAGAATGAGGTATTTTCGACTTATAAAGACTTTAAAGATTTATTAAAAAAGTGTTTATCAGATGACAAGCATAATTTAATAGGTAGCCTAAAAGAGTCTGGATTAAGGGGGCGTGGAGGTGCAGGATTTCCAACAGGTATGAAGTGGGAATTTTGTCAGGCACAAGAGGCGAACAAAAAATATGTTGTATGTAATGCTGATGAGGGAGATCCTGGTGCATTTTCTGACAGATATCTGCTTGAAGAGCAAACCTTAAAAGTATTGTTTGGCATGGTAATTTGTGGCTACCTTATTGGCTCTAATCAAGGATTTCTATATATAAGAGGAGAATACCCTGAGTCAATCAATATAACTAATCAGGCATTGAACAAGTTGCGCGATCTTGGTTTGCTCGGTAAGAGTATTCTTGGTACAAACTTTGATTTTGATATGAATGTTGTTGAAGGTCAGGGCGCTTATATTTGTGGAGAAGAAACTGCACTTATTGCTTCTATTGAGGGTAGACGAGCTGAGGTCGATGTACGCCCACCTTTCCCAACTGTTGAAGGTCTATACAAAAAACCTACAGTTGTTAACAATGTAGAGAGTTTAGCTGCAGTTGCAACAATTTTTAAACTTGGCAATGACTCTTTTAAGAATATTGGCAACGGCAAATCGACAGGAACTAAACTAGTTTCTTTAGATGGTCATTTTAATAATCCGGGTCTTTACGAGGTTAACATGGCTGCTCCAATGGATTATATTATTGATGATATTGGTGGTGGCTTTAACGAAGACATTAAAGCTGTGCAGGTTGGTGGCCCCCTCGGAGGAATAGTTCCTGTAGAAATGCTTCGCAATCTGACGCTCGATTTTGAAAGCTTTGATAATGGCGGCTTTCTGCTTGGCCATGCTAGCTTTGTTTGTATACCTAAATCATTTTCTGCGATAGAGTATGCAAAGCACTTATTTGCATTTACCGCTCATGAATCGTGTGGTAAATGTTTTCCTTGCAGATTGGGGTCGATTAGAGGAAAAGAAATGCTAGAATCTGCTATTTACAATAACGCTAAGTTTTCAAAAGAATTAATGCACGACTTGTTAGAAACAATGGAATCTGGTTCACTTTGTGCCCTTGGCGGGGGCTTGCCTCTCCCAATTAAAAACTTACTAGAACACTGTGCCGAAGAATTTAAACCACTGATGGGGAAATAGTATGGAGAGCGTATTTATTGATAATGTTGAGTTTCCTTATGAAGATTCAAACTCTATCTTAGAATTTAGCAACAAGGCTTTGTGTGATAAGATTATCCCAACTCTATGTGATGATGACAATCTTAGGCCTTATGGAGCATGTCGTGTATGTTCTGTAGAAGTTCAATACAACGAAGACGGACCTAAAAGAACTGTAGCCTCTTGTCATACTCCTGTTACTCCAGGAATGAGAATCTATACAAATTCTGATAGCATTAAAGCTCTAAGAAAAAATATTGTTGAGTTGGTTCTTAGTGACCATCCACCGGAATGTTTGACTTGTGAAGTTAATGGTAATTGTGAACTACAAGATGTTGCTGCCAGTGTAGGTGTTAGACAGATACGTTATGCAAAAGGTGATAACCATCTTGATCGTGAAAAAGATTTGTCGCATGCCTATATGAGGATGGATTTGTCCAAGTGTATAAACTGCTCTAGATGTGTTCGTGCATGCGATGAGGTTCAAGGTCAGTTCACGTTGACAATGACTGGTAGAGGCTTCGAGTCAAGAATCACGACTGACAATGATATGCTTTTTGGTGACTCTTCTTGCGTCTCATGTGGGGCTTGCGCTCAGACCTGTCCAACATCAGCTATTTCAGATGTTTTTCAGTCAAAGTCTGTTGAGGCTGACAAGAAAATTAGAACGATATGCTCATATTGTGGTGTAGGTTGCAATCTTGAGGTGGCAGTTAAAAATGACGAGGTACTATCTATTCGTGCACCTCAAGATGCTATAAATTCAGGGCACACGTGCCTTAAAGGGCGCTATGCATTTAAATTTTATAACCATGAGGATCGCTTAACATCGCCACTTATCAGAAAAAACGGTGAACTTATGCCTTGCTCTTGGGACGAGGCACTTGATTTTATTAAAGACAAGTTTCAATCAATCAAGGCTGAACATGGCCCTGATTCAATTGCTGGTATTTCTTCCGCTCGATGCACGAATGAAGAAAACTTTTTATTCCAAAAAATGATTCGCCAATTGGTTGGCACTAACAATATAGATTGCTGTGCACGTGTATGCCACTCTCCTACTGCGTGGGGTATGCAGCAAAGCTTTGGAACTGGTGCTGGCACAAACCCTGCCACTGATATTCCTTTGGCTGACTTGATGATTGTTATTGGCGCTAACCCGACTTCTGCACATCCGGTTACTGGAGCAAGAATTAAGCAGCAAGCCCTTTCTGGGGCAACACTGATTGTCATCGATCCAGTCAAAACCGAACTTGCTCATCTAGCAGACTACCATTTGCAGTTAAAGCCAGGCACAAACGTTGCCGTTCTTAATATGTTGCAGTACTTTATTGTAGAGGCTGGATTGGTAGATTATAAATTTATTGAAGATCGTTGTGAAGGCGGACTTGAGTTTATAGAACAAATCAAGAAACTTGATGTTGACCAAATGGCACTAATCTCTGGTCTTGACAAAGGTTATGTTAAAGAGGCAGCTATAGCTTATGCAAGCGCAAAGAATGCTATGGAATTTCATGGTCTAGGGGTTACAGAGCACTCGCAAGGCTCACAAACAGTGATGTTGATTTCAAACTTGGCAATGTTGACTGGAAATATTGGCAGACCTGGTGTTGGAGTAAACCCTTTGCGTGGTCAGAATAATGTCCAAGGGGCTGCTGATATGGGTTGTCAGCCACACCATGGCCCAGGTTATATGTGGATGGATCAGCAGGATGTACAGGACTATTACCAAACAAAATTTAACCTTCCAACACCCACTACTGCTGGCAAAAAGATTCCCGAAATGTTTGATGGTGCTATCGACGGATCTGTTAAAGCTCTTTGGATTTTTGCTGAGGATGTTGTACAAACTGACCCCAACACTCATCATGTAATAAAAAGTATGAACGCTCTTGATTTACTTGTAGTGCAAGAAATATTTATGAGTGAAACAGCAAAAATGGCTGACGTAGTGTTACCAGGAACTACTTTTTTAGAGAAGAGTGGCACATTTACTAACGCCGAAAGAAGAGTACAACAGGTCAACGCTGCAGTCAAACCACTAGAAGGCTGTAAAACGGATGGGCAAATTATTATTGAGATGATGCGTAAGCTTGGTTATGAACAACCAGACTATGATGCAGCAGAAGTTCTTAAGGAAGTAGCAAATGTTGTTCCTTTTTTTGAAGGCATAACCTGGGACGCTTTGTCATCTAATCCTATGGGCCTTCAGTGGCCAGTAAATAAGAAGGGAGAAGACACAAAAATTTTACATATTGATGAATTCAAACGTGGCAAAGGTAAATTCCATTACTATGACTGGAGAGAAAGTGAGGAGCTAGTCAAGCACAAAAACAAATACCCTTTCATTCTCACAACAGGTCGTGAATTGCAGCACTATAACTGTGCAACTATGACAAGACGCACTGCCAATGTTGAAATATTACCTAAAGATGTAATTATGTTAAACCCTAAAGATGCTAAAGCCAAGAAGCTATCTACAGGCGACAGGGCAAAACTAAAATCTGAGCGTGGCGAAATTACCCTTGATGTGGAAGTTACTGACCGCGTTAAAAGAGGTGTCGTTCGTACTACTTTCCATTTCCCTGAGGTATTAATCAATGAAGTAACAAGTGGCGTAACAGATGAAGAAACTAAATGCCCAGAATATAAAGTTGTAGCTGTAGAAGTTGAAAAGGTCTGACTCGTATTACTAAATACCTTTATTAATTTTTTCTTTGCTGTACGCTAATGACTGAAAATAGAATATTATGTATTCTGTTCTATCATTTGTTGACTATACGGTTAATATGATGTATTATTTTCTTGTTGACTATTTAGTCAGTAACTAGGAAAATCCAACGATACCATGGACAAGAAACAAACACTTCATCAGAAAATAATTGACGCTACTTTAACTGAAATATCGACCAACGGTATCGAAAATCTTACTGCAAAAAATATTAGCAAACGAGCCAAAACATCTACTGGAATCATATACCATCACTTCGACACAATGGAGGGTCTAGTATTTGCTACTTATTCAGAATTAATGAATGAACTAGCAAAAAGAAGAAAACAGGTAAGAAAGAAATACCCAAGCGACCCAGTAAAAAGACTGAAAGAAACTATGTTAGTTAATTTTGATAAAGAGTTTGTAAATAACACGAATAGAAGTGCCTGGACTCAGCTATGGGCGAGCTCTGTATGCAATAACAATATTAATGAACTAGTTAATCAATACTACAAGTCCCTTTATTCTGATATCGAGTCTGATTTTAAAGAGTTCTGTGATGACGCCAGTTCAAGACAAAATGCATTATCAATAATTTCTATGATTCATGGCTACTGGATAGAATTAATAATAACAAAAAATGCTACAGTTGATGAATGCATTGATGCTGCTAACAACTGCATAGACAAAGCCAACAGAGTCGAACGCATAAAGTCATTAATTTGACCCATTACTAGTAAGGTTTATCATTATTGAGCTATGAAATACTCATTACTTTCATTATTTAAGCAAGGCCTAAACAACAATCAGGACTGGCCTCAAGCGTGGAGCTCTCCACAGATGAAGAGTAAATATGACGTCATTATTATAGGTGGCGGAGGTCATGGACTTGCTACTGCATATTATTTAGCAAAAGAACACGGCATAAAAAAAATCGCTGTACTTGAGAAAGGTTATATCGGTGGTGGAAATACCGCTAGAAATACTACTATTGTTAGGTCCAACTATCTGTGGGACGAATCTGCAATGCTATACCAACACTCCCTTGACTTATGGAATGGACTTTCTCAAGACCTTAACTACAATGTCATGTTTAGTCCCAGAGGTGTGTATAACCTTGGCCATACACTACAAGAAATGCGGGATATTGAGCGCAGAGTAAATGCCAATGTGATTAATGGCATAACCGCCGAAGTAGTTCTTGCCGATGAAATTAAAAAACGCATACCTCTTATAAATATATCAAAAAATGTGCGCTATCCTATTATGGGGGCTTCATATCAATCTACCGGCGGAGTTGCTAGACATGATGCTGTAGCATGGGGCTTTGCAAGAGCCGCAGCATCACTTGGTGTTGATATAATCGAGCAATGTGAGGTTACCGGGATGGACATAGAAAACTCAACAATAATGGGCCTCAATACAAGCAATGGGTACGTTCGAGCAAGTCAAGTTGGGTGTGTTGCTGCTGGACACTCATCGGTATTAGCATCAATGGCAAAAGTCAGACTTCCGATTGAAAGTCATCCTCTTCAAGCATTTGTTTCCGAGCCAATGAAAGCTGTACTCGATACCGTAGTTATGTCAAATGCTGTGCACGGCTACATAAGTCAGTCTGACAAAGGTGATTTAGTTATAGGGGCTGGTATAGATAGCTATAATTCTTATTCGCAAAGAGGAAGCCCTCACGTTATTGAACACACTGCAGCGGCAATACTTGAACTATTTCCAGCATTCAGCAGAGCTAGGATGAACAGGCAATGGGGTGGAATTGTTGACACCACTCCTGATGCTTGCCCTATTATAAGTAAAACAAAAGTTAAGGGGCTTTACTTTAATTGTGGCTGGGGTACTGGGGGCTTTAAGGCTACCCCTGGCTCAGGCCATGTTTTTGCTGAAACACTGGCAAAAGACAGCCCACACACACTTGCCAAACCATTTGCAATAGAAAGATTTTATAGTGGCCATCTAATTGACGAACATGGTGCTGCAGGTGTAGCGCACTAGACCTTATTGGAATATTATTATGCTGAAAATATTTTGTCCATACTGTATGAGCTACCTTGAAGAGGAGGACTATAGTTATGCAGGAGAGGCTTTAATTGCTCGCCCAAGTATCCCAGAAGAAGTTAGCGATGAGGATTGGGGTGATTATCTTTTTATGCGAAAAAACCCTAAAGGGAAGCATATTGAGCAATGGCAACATAGCTCAGGATGCAGAAAGTTTTTTGTCGTTGAAAGGAGCACAATAGATAACACAATATACTCAAGCCATAAAATGTGTGAAACTCAAAACAGGTTGAATAATGAGAAGAGTTAGTCCCTCTATTAATAGTGCAGTTATCAATACTGCCAGACCTATTGATTTTGTTTTTGAAAATAAAAAATATAGTGGTTTCGATGGCGACTCCTTAGCTTCAGCATTGAGCGCCAACGGTCTAAAGGTTTTAAGTAAGAGTTATAAATATGCCAGGCCCAGAGGGGTAATGGCGCCATATGCTGACGAACCAAATGCACTAGTAAGCTTAGAGAAAAAAGGAATATATACGCCAAATGCAAAGGCAACTCAGGTCGAGTTATATCAAGGTTTAAATGCCTCAGCACCGACCCTTAATCCTGATCTAATAGGAAAGATTAAGCCCTTGTTTAAAGTTTTTCATAAATTTATGCCGGCAGGTTTTTATTATAAAACTTTCATGCAGCCAAAAAAATTATGGATGTTCTATGAGAGGCTATTAAGAAGCTTTGCAGGTATATCTAAATCTCCTGTTGATTTAGATTCAGAGCACTACGATCACACGCACCATAATTGCGATGTTCTAATTGTTGGAGCTGGAATAGCAGGCCTAACTGCATCCCTAGAGCTTGCTAAAACTAATAAAAAGATCTTGCTTGTTGATGAGAGACCACAACTTGGCGGAACTTCATATGAATATCCAGATGATCTGGTTGGTGAAACAAACCAAATTTTGCATATAAAAAATATTATTTCACAATTAGAAGCGCATTCAAATGTAACAATTCTATCTAGAACTACTGCTTTTGCTTTTCATGATGAAAACAACGTGGTTGCCAACGAATTGCGTCAAGATCACCTCACTCCTTCAGTCAGGAATAAAAAAATAAGTAGGCAAAGATTGCACAAGATTAAAGCCAAGCATGTTCTTTTAACAACAGGGGCAAGTGAAAGACCAATTGCTTTTGACAATAATGACCTACCTGGAATCATGCTTTCAAGCGCTGGACTATCTTTGTTAAATAAGTTTTCTGTGTTGTGTGGGGAAAACGTAGTTATTTTTACAAACAACGATTCTGGCTATACCACAGCTAATTATTTTGCAAAATATGCAGATAATATTTGTCTGATTGATGTTAGAAATAAAAGCTCTCGAGTTGCTTTATCAAGCAAGGTCAAACTTTATTCTAATAGTGCTATTATTAATGCAAATGGAAAAGATTCAGTTAAATCAGTTACAATTTCAGAGCTAGATTCAAGCAGTAATTTGACCGATAACCGTCAAACTATAGTCGCGGATGCCGTTCTAATTTCAGGAGGTTTTAATCCTATCGTTCATCTAGATTGCCATACCGGTTCTAACCCAGTTTGGGATGATAATCTAGTGGCTTTTGCTCCAATACTAGACAAGCCTTGCCGTAGCGGAGCTGGTGCACTCACTGGATATATTTATGCACAAGATGCTTCTGATAACGCATCTGAACAAGCAAATAATATAATTAGCGGCTCAACAACAAAGTTGCTGGCTAGTGAGAATTATTTAAATACAGTGCAATTTTTTAATGTCCCTGGGTTTGGTAAAAAGCAGTTTATTGACATGCAAAATGATGTGACTACAAATGATATAGAGCTTGCAATCCGAGAAAACTATAAGTGCATTGAACATATAAAACGCTACACAGCTCTTGGCTTTGGAACTGACCAAGGAAAGACATCTAATGTGCTTGGAGTAGCCATCGCAGCCCAAAGTCAAAAATTAAAAATGAACGAGGTTGGGACTACAACATTTAGGCCTGCTTATACTCCTGTAGCATTTGGTGCACTAGCTGGACAACATGTTAACGATTTATTTGACCCTCAAAGGTTTACCCCTATGCAACCTTCTCACGTCAACAATAAAGCTGTATTTGAAACTGTAGGGCAATGGATGAGGCCTTGGTACTTCCCACAAAACGGCGAAAACATGGACAAGGCGGTTCTAATAGAGTGCGCCCAAACTCGAAACTCATTAGGCGTTATTGATGCATCAACACTAGGAAAGATAGAAATACACGGACCTGATGCGAGAGAATTTCTAAACAGAGTATATAGCAATAATTGGACTAAACTTCCTGTTGGAGTATGCAGATATGGCCTTATGCTTGACGAAAATGGAATGATTATGGATGACGGTGTTACTGCATGCATTAAAGAAGATCATTTTGTTATGACAACAACAACTGGTGGTGCGGCTAGAGTCTATCAGTGGCTAGAACTATGGCTACAAACTGAATGGCCAGAGCTTAAGGTATTTTTAAGTTCAGTTACAGACCACTTCTCTACAACAGCAGTGGTCGGTCCAAATAGTAGAAAACTAATGGAATCAATATGTAGCGATATTGACTTCTCACAGGAAGATTTCCCTTTTATGCACTGGAGGGATGGAACAGTATGCGGAGTTAAGGCTCGAGTAATGCGTATAAGCTTTAGTGGTGAACTTGCCTATGAAATTAATGTGCAGTCCAACTATGGCAGATATATTTGGGATAAAGTTATCGCAAGTGGAAATAAATGGGGAATAGTTCAGTACGGAACAGAGTCTATGCATGTTTTGAGAGCAGAAAAAGGCTACATTATTGCTGGGCAAGACACAGACGGATCAGTAACACCTTATGATGCAGACTTGGGCTGGGCAGTTTCAAAAAATAAATCTTTTTCATTTTTAGGCAATAGATCTTTATATCGCTCAGACACTTCAAGGACTGACAGAAAGCAACTAGTAGGCATACTAACTGAAGATAAAAAATTAGTGCTTGCTGAGGGAGCACAAATGCTGAATAGCACCGAAGACAATAAAATGTTAGGCCATATAACTTCAAGCTATTATAGCCCAACCCTGAAACGCTCTATTGCAATGGGACTTGTTAGAGACGGACTGAACAGAAAAGGTGACAAGATTGTTGTGTCTACTGCAAAAGGAGATAAAGTAAATGCAACTATAGGGTCTTATGTATTTTTTGACCCTAAAGGTCTGAAAATGAATGGCAATCAATAAAAGGATTGGATTAAATGAATAATTTAGCAACAAGCACTGAACCAGTTTACGAATCTGCTCTTGAGAAATATAGTACAAATTTTGTTAGTGATAATTGGCAGATAAAAGAAACAAAAAAACTATCTTATGTACTGATTAGAGGTCTACAAGACGACGAAAGATTTCTAAGTGCATTGAATTCATTAGGCTTGATTATGCCTGAACCTATGAAAATAACCGTAAACGATAACAGAACCTTTATATGGGTTAGCCCAGATGAGTTTTTGTTAGTACTAGAATCTAATGACAAAATTGAATTTATAGATAAGGCAAATAAAGCTTTTTCAAACATGTTCGCTTATGTAATAGATAATTCAGGTAGCTATACAAACTTAACAATATCTGGAAATAATTATTTAGATGTTATGGCAAAATTATCTCCATATGATTACCTTAACCTTAAAAAACATAGCGCTCTTTCAACTAATTTAGCAAAAGCTCCTGCTATCATCTTCCGTTCCAGAAGCGACTCTATAACAATTCTAGTGCGTTTCTCCTTCGCTGATTATCTATGGAGAATATTAGAAAATGCTAGTTCAGAGTACACATAGACTGTGCTTATTTTTTATTTCTTAAAGTAGTTTTTCAAAAACTCATCGAAGCTAATTTCATCTGAGCTTTCAATTTCTTCAAGTTGTTTTAACGAAATTTCGGCCTGTTTATCTAACAAAATAAAATGACTCTTGTCTATCTTATCAAGTAGAAATTTAGACTTATTTTGTTTCGAAAGAGTATCTATATAATCAAAGAAGCCCAAATTATTATCACGCATATTTTTTAAGAATAATGCCGATGGTGTAAGGCTAGGGTTTTTTATTCTTTTGGCTATTTCCTCTACATCTTTGCTATGAGCATCGCCAAATAATTTTGCACAAAGGTATATTTTATTTAATAAATCTTGGCCCCAATCCTGGAGGCTTTTTTGTTCACCATTATCAATTAGAGGTAGACCATGCTCTCTACCCTTGTGTGCAACTAGATTGTCGTTATTGTCTATTTCATTTTGTTCTGATGTGGTAATTAATGAAGAATCATTAAGTAAACAAAATAATAAAAAAGATTCTAAAAAATTAACCTGCTGACGGTCAATTCCTAAAGGCAATAGCGGGTTTATATCTAAAGATCTCAGCTCTATATACTCAATACCATCATCTCTTAACGCATCTAAAGGTTTTTTGTCAATCTGGGGAGAAGGTTTGGGGCGAACGGAGGCATAGTATTCATTCTCAATTTGCAATATATTAGTATTAAGTTGTTGATATATGCCGTTAGTTTTAATGCCAATTTTTTCATACTCACGACTCGTAGTTTGCATTCCTGCTTTCAGGCTATGTATATAATGCTCTAAACTATTATAATTTGCCTTAACTCCGGCTACATCCTCACATAAATTTTGATAACCAATGTCTCCCATCCTGAGTGATGTGGCATTCGGTTCAAACAGTGTACTTTGATTAAACTCTTTGAGAGAGTGGTCATGATAACCTTTAAGAAAAGACTTACAAACTGCAGGAGAAGAGCCAAATAGGTAAGGTATTATCCACCCATAACGAATTATATTGCGAGATATCCACATATAGCCATCATCAATAAATTCTCTTATACTAGATTCTGAAGATAATATCGAGTGATACTTTTGCCAAAAGTCTTGTGAAAATGAGTAGTTAAAATGTATTCCTGCTATAGTTTGCATTCCACGCCCATAACGATTCGCCAAACCTCTCCTATAGGTTGTTTTCATTTTGGCAAGGTTAGATTTTCCGTATTTAGCTATGGGAATATAGGTTTCACCCCTAATAACACAGGGCATTGAGCTGTGCCAAAAGGTTTGACCTGGTGGCAAATTGTGATACAAATATCCTTGAGTATTTGCTAAAAATGAGAGTGCCTTCTCGCAGGAATTTACTGGAGGAGTTATAATCTCTATCAAGGATTCAGAGAAATCTGTTGTTATATAGGGGTTTGTTAGTGGGCTACCAAAAACACTTGGGTGTGGAGTTTGACTAATACCGCCTTTTTCGGACACTCTTAACCCTTCTCTCTCGAGTCCCATTTTGCTTGATTGTAAAAGCTTCGAATATGGTTTTATTAATTCTATCTTTTGGATAATATTCATAACAATTACAGATGCTAAAATAGTTTAATTTTACCACTAGAGAATTTAATGGAAACAATCAAAGCTGTTGTTGGAATACTTAAAGCTAAAGATGGAAAATTTCTCATTACTAAACGTAGACCAGGTAAATTCATGAGTGGATATTGGGAGTTGCCTGGCGGGAAAATTAATATAGGCGAGTCTCCTGAAGATGCTATTAAAAGAGAGCTAAATGAAGAGCTTGGGATTATGGTAAGTAATACTAATTTTGTTAGATCAGCTATTCATCAATATCCTGATAGGTGTATAGACCTGCAATACTTTTTTATAGAGAACTATAAAGGCAATCCAAATGGTATTGAAGGGCAAACTTTAGGCTGGACAAAAATTAATGAGCTGACAAATTACAAATTACTTCCAAGCGTAAAAGATTTGCTTGTTTCTTTGTCGCTTCCATCAATCTACTGGATTACACCTGAAAGTGAACATTACTCAGAACAATGGATGAAAAAATTTGATGAAAAAATAGAGCAAGGTGTTAAACTTATACAGTTACGTGCAAAAAACAAAATAGATGACATATTTATAAAAAATCTTTACACTAAATGTAACCGCAATAAAGCAAAACTGCTTCTTAACACTGTTAATAAGACATTCAAAGAGGAATATGCGGATGGTTGGCACTTAACTACAAAAGAGTTACTATCTTTTAATAGGCTTCCTAATAATGAAAAAATTATAGCAGCCTCTACACACAATTTAACCGAAGTATTTCTAGCGAAAAAGTTGGATATAGATTTTGTTGTCTTATCTCCAATAAAGGCTACAAAAACACATCCGGAGGCTACACCTCTCGGGTGGGGTTATGCAAAAAAGGTTGTAGATGAAATTACCACGCCAGTATATTTGTTGGGTGGTATGAACGCAAAAGACTTGAACAGGGCCATTAAAATTGGTTCTCAGGGGGTTGCAGGGGTCAGCTCATTGTTATAAACATTATCGATATACAAAATATAAACTACAATCTAGAAATAGTATCGCGAGTATAGATCCAGTTTATATCGTCAGAAGAATCTGGGTTATATCTATATCCTTCTACATCAAAGTATTGTAATTCTTCAGGCTCCACCAGCCTGTTATCTATAGCATACCTAGTCATTAAACCTCTAGCTCGTTTTGCGTAAATTCCAATGACCTTGTAGCTGCCGTTCTTCTTTTCTTTAAAAATAATATTAATAACTTTAGCTTTGAGTGTTTTTTTGTCGATAGCCTTGAAATATTCATTAGAAGCAAGGTTTATAATTGTATTGCTTTCATCCTCGTTTAGGGTTTGTGATATTTTATCACCCCAGAATTTATATAAATTATTGCCCTCACCATTAATGATTTTTGTGCTCATCTCTAGACGATATGGAGCAATCAAATCTAACGGCCTTATAACTCCGTATAATCCAGAAATCATACGTAGACTTTTTTGAGCAAAATCTAAATCTCTCTGTGTCAAAGATGAGGCATCAATGCCGTTATATACGTCCCCTTTAAAGGCTAATATTGCCTGCTTAGCATTTTCAAGACTTAGTGGGGTAGAAAATGACTGGAACCTATCATAATTTAACTTAGCAAGTTTCTCACTAATAGACATCAAGCTTGCAATTTGACTCTCTGATTTTGCCCTTAGCAACTCAACAAGTTGCTCAGCCTCAGAAATTTGTCGAATATGAGAAAATTGTAGTGAACTTGGTGGAGAAAAATCTTGTGTCTTAGATGGAGATATTACAAGTAGCATTTATCCTGAATAGTACGTTAACAGGCTGTCTATTCTACCCTAAGATATATTGCTTAATCCTACTAACAGTAGGTATTTTGGCCACATAATAGTGCCATTTATGCTAAAATTAACGGTTTGTTTGATATTCCCAGTAACTATATCCCCATTAATGAAAAATCAACTATTACACCTTCCAAAGGCTCAAGGCCTTTATAACCCAAAAAATGAGAAAGAGAATTGCGGTATTGGCTTTATTGCTAATATGAAGGCTAACTCTTCACACAAAATTACTACTGACGCTTTGGAAATGCTACTACGTATGGATCATCGAGGTGGTTGCGGTTGTGAGTCAAATACAGGAGACGGTGCAGGAATACTGACTAACATACCGCAACAATTTTTTATTGATGAAGTATATTCACTGTTTAATGTAGAAGTTCAATCTGGTGGCTATGGAATAGGTAACGTCTTCTTGCCTCAAGATAAAGAACAAAGATACCATTGTATGGCTCTAGTTAAAGACGTCGTTGAACAAGAGGGGCAAGAATTTATAGGCTGGAGAGATGTTCCAATAGATGCTGAAAAGGCTGACATAGGCAAAACAGCAAGGGAATCTCAGCCTGTGATAAAACAGCTTGTAATTAAAAAGAATGACGAACTTGATAATGACGCATTTGAACGCGCACTGTACAAAATCAGAAAAATATCATCTAATTCTATAAGGACAGATAGTGCTCTGTCTCAAGCGCTGCTTTTTTATGTATGTAGTTTATCTTCAAAAATTATTATATATAAAGGTATGTTGATGGGCTCTCAAGTAAGTGACTTTTATTGTGACCTAGATAATCCAAAATTCTCTACATATCTAGCAATGGTTCATTCACGCTTTTCTACAAACACTTTCCCTTCTTGGGATAGAGCTCAGCCTTGCAGATATATGTCTCATAACGGAGAAATAAATACCCGTCAAGGAAATTACAATTGGATGCGTGCTCGCGAAGGTTTGCTTGAAAGCGACCTATTTAAAGATGAACTTATGAAGACACTGCCAGTTATAGAATTTGACGGTTCAGATTCTGGTAGCTTTGATAATGTACTTGAATTCTTAATGATGAATGGTCGTTCTTTGCAAGAATCTATCATGATGATGATTCCAGAAGCTTGGCAGAACGATGACAACATGAGCACTGAAAAGAAGGCATTTTACGAATACTTTTCAAATGTAATGGAGCCATGGGATGGGCCAGCATCTATTGCATTTACTGACGGTAATTATATAGGCGCTGTACTTGATAGGAATGGCCTTCGACCCTCTAGATATTATATTACTCATGACGATCGTGTCATCATGGCGAGTGAAGTAGGTGTGGTTGATGTTGATACTGATAATGTAAAAACAAAAGGAAGGCTAAGGCCTGGAAAAATGTTTCTGGTCGACTTTGATAAAGGCGAACTTATAGATGATAATTCCATAAAGGAGGGTTTTGCATCAAAGAACCCTTACCAAGACTGGCTTTCTGATCAACAAATACACTTGTCAGAACTAAACTGTGAGAAAAAACCTCATGGCTTCAACCCCAAAACCTTGGTCCATCGTTTGAAAGCTTTCGGATATAACACAGAAACCCTTCAGTTTATGTTATTACCAATCGTTAAAGAACTAAGAGACCCGGTAGGCTCTATGGGAAATGACTCTGCACTTGCCTGCCTGTCTAACCAATCACGTATTATTTATGATTATTTTAAGCAGCTGTTTGCCCAAGTAACTAACCCAGCAATGGACTCAATACGAGAAGAAGTTGTAATGTCTCTACGATGCTCTATAGGGCCTGAAGGCAACCTCTTAAAAAATAAACCCGAAAATTCACACAGGCTTGTTGTAGAACATCCAATATTAACAAATGAAGAGGCTGCAGCGCTAAAAGACTGCAATTATCGTGGTTGGACCTCTAAAACAATTGACATAACTTACAACATAAATGACAATAAAAAAATCTCTGAATTGCTGAAGGATATTTGCTTAAAAGGGTCAGAGGCTATTAAAGAAGGTCATAGTTTAATTATTCTTTCTGATAGAAATGTTGATAAAGACAACGTTGCCATAAGTGCTCTATTGGCTTCCTCAGCACTTCACAGGCATTTAGTTGTTCAACACGAAAGAACCCAGGTTGGAATAATTGTAGAAACAGGCGAAGCTCGTGAAGTTCATCACTTCTGCTTGCTTACTGGTTATGGGGCAGATGCAATTAACCCATACCTAGCATTTGAAGCTCTTTGGCAAGCAAGAGATGAGGGCTTGCTTGGAGATAAGAATGATAATGAAATTGTCAAATCTTATCGAAAAGGCGTCGCCAAAGGCATGCTTAAAATTATGGCTAAAATGGGAATTGCAACACTTGAGTCGTACAAGGGTGCACAAATATTTGAGGCTGTTGGTCTTGCGCCTGAAGTTATGGACCAGTGCTTCTTTGAGACTTCTAGCCGCATTAATGGTGTTGGTTTTGAGTTGTTGCAATCTGAAAGTGAAGATCGCCATAGGTCTGCATTCAAAAACAATGAGCTTGAAAATTTTGGTCAATACCATTGGAGAAGTGGCGGTGAAAAACACATGTGGGAGCCTCAAACTATTTCTAATTTGCAGTTGGCTGCAAGAAATAATGACAAAGAAGCTTACTGGGCTTTCTCTAAGAGATCTAATGATGAAGGAACACGTAACTGTACCCTACGTGGCTTAATGACATTCAAGAAAGGAAAGTCAATTAACATTGAAAAGGTTGAAGAAGCAAAGGAAATTGTTAAACGTTTTGCTACAGGGGCAATGAGTTTTGGTTCGATATCTGCCGAATCACACGAATCACTGGCTATAGCAATGAACAGATTGGGCGGGAAGTCAAATACTGGAGAAGGTGGTGAGGACTCCAAGCGCTGGAAACCAGAAAGCAATGGGGACTCTCGTAGGAGTGCTATTAAACAAGTCGCATCTGGAAGGTTTGGTGTCACCATTGAATACCTTAACGAGGCAGATGAAATCCAAATCAAGGTTTCACAAGGCGCCAAGCCAGGTGAAGGTGGAGAATTACCTGGATCCAAGGTAGATGAGGAAATAGCTAGAGTTAGGCATTCAACCCCGGGGGTTGGCTTAATTAGTCCACCACCACACCACGATATTTATTCAATAGAGGATTTAGCGCAGCTTATATTTGACTTAAAGAGATCAAATCCAGATGCTCGAATAAGTGTTAAATTGGTATCTGAAGTTGGTGTTGGGACTGTTGCTGCTGGAGTTACAAAAGCGAAATCTGACCACATAGTTATCGCTGGTCATGATGGAGGTACTGGCGCATCACCACTGACATCAATTAAACATGCTGGGCTTCCTTGGGAGTTAGGTGTTGCTGAAACTCACCAAACATTGGTAATGAACGATCTAAGGTCAAGAGTTGTTATTCAGACTGATGGTCAATTAAAAACTGGTAGAGATGTGGCAATTGCTATCCTTCTTGGTGCTGAAGAGTTTGGCTTTTCAACTGCCCCATTGATTGCTCTTGGATGCATTATGATGCGTAAGTGTCATTTAAATACATGTCCAGTAGGTATCGCCACTCAAGATAAAGAGCTACGCAAAAAATTCACCGGTAAGCCTGAAAATGTCATCAACTACCTGTTTATGGTGGCCGAAGAGTTAAGGTTAATAATGGCAGAACTAGGTTTTAAAACTGTAAACGAAATGATTGGTAGAGTCGATTTACTTGAAATGGACAAGGCTATTAATCATTGGAAGAAGTCTTCTATAAATTTAGAGGCACTATTAACGCCTGCACAAAAACCCAACAAGGATACGTTGGTATACCAAAGCATTCTGCAGGACCATCAATTAGAATTACAAATAGACAATTTGATAATCGAAAAATATAAATCTGCACTGATTGACAATAAACCAGTGGCAATTAATTTACCAATAAAAAATACAGATCGTACTGTTGGGGCTATGCTTTCCTCACATATTGTAAAAATTCGTGGCAACAATGAACTTGCTGACGACTCGTTACATGTTAATTTTGCAGGTTCAGCAGGTCAATCGTTTGGCGCTTTTTTAGCCAAAGGAGTTACACTTGAAGTTGAGGGAGATGCTAACGACTATGTAGCAAAAGGTCTTTCTGGAGGAAAGGTTATAATTTATCCACCAAAGAACTCTACCTTTGAAGCACAAAATGAAATAATAGCTGGCAATGTTTGTGGTTATGGTGCTACTTCTGGAGAGCTATATTTGTCTGGTAGCGTTTCTGAAAGGTTCTGTGTACGCAACTCTGGCGCAACAAGCGTAGTTGAGGGTGTCGGAGATCATGGTTGTGAATATATGACAGGTGGAAGAGTGATCATTCTTGGGGAAGTTGGTCGTAACTTTGCTGCAGGCATGAGTGGCGGTGTTGCTTATGTATATAACCCCAATAATACTTTGCAATCGATGTGCAACTTAAGCATGGTCGATTTAGATCCAATGGATATCGAAGCAGAAAAAGAGCTTCATAAATTTGTTTCACATCACCTTGACTATACTGGCTCAAATATTGCTAAGAAAATTCTAGATGACTGGAATAAAGAAGTTATGCATTTTGTTAAGGTTATGCCAAAAGAAATTAAACTTGTACTAGCAAATATAGCCAAGCAAACAAAACAGGCAACTACGGTTAGTTAGCAACTCTTTGTAGCACTGTAAAGTGATAACTATAAGGGTTTTTTTCGTCGTTCAAGTGTGATTCACGGCTAACCTCTATAAAGTCGCCTCGATTATATTTTGGGAAATATGAGTCACCATCGAACTCCCCTTCTATCTCTGTAATATAAAGAGTATCTGCCATAGGCAACATTTGTTCGTAGAATGACGAGCCCCCCATAACCAATACCTCGGAATCATTTTTTGTTAACTCTAAAGCTTTACTGATACTATCTACAACCTCGCAACCTTCAGCAACAAAAGTAGTATTTCTACTAACTACAATGTTTCTACGGTTAGGCAAAGGCTTTCCAATTGATGAATAGGTTTTGCGCCCCATTAATACCGTTTTACCGGTAGTTATTTTCTTAAAATACTTTAAATCAGCTGGCAGATGCCATGGCAGGTTGTTCTCTTTGCCTATTAGGCAATTGTCATCCATTGCTACGATAATTGATAAACGCACTTGGTTTACTGTCTAGTAAAATAAGTTACATTTTACAAACAAAATGTTATTATGATGAAGCTAATTCTCGCATCCTCTTCACCTTTCAGAAAGGAGATATTGTCAAAGTTAGGTGTTGATTTCACTACCAATAGTCCTGAAATTGATGAGACAAGGTTGGCTGGTGAGACTCCTTACCAATTGGTTTATAGACTTAGCCAAGAAAAGGCTTATGAGGTAGCCAAAAGAGAGAGTGGTTTAATAATTGCCTCTGATCAGGTAGCAACTCTAGAAACTGGAAGCAACCCAAATGACGAGATATTATCTAAGCCACACACTCATAATAATGCCATAAAACAGTTACAAAAGAGCTCAGGCAAAACTGTAAGTTTTTTTACTAGTTTGACTCTTTTAAACACAAATAGCAACAATATTAATACAATAGTCGAAACATATAAGGTTGTTTTTAAAGAATTGACTAGTCAACAAATTGAAAACTATTTGGTCAAAGAAAAACCATACAACTGTGCTGGTAGCTTTAAATCGGAAGCCTTAGGAGTTAGCTTATTTGAGCGACTTGAGGGCAATGACCCAAATACATTAATTGGTCTGCCGTTAATCCAGCTTGTAGAGATGCTAAAAGAAGAAGGTCTTGATGTGCTCTCTAATCGAACGTCTATAGATATATAAAATCCCTAGTGCGATACTTATTCACTAAAGAACATGAGTCAAATTTCAAGTCAAGAAGGGCATTTCACTGGTGCTCTTTGTACGGTAGCGCTCAATCATTAGCACTAATTGAATTAGCTAAAACAAAACAACAGGTAATACTAGTTATAGCTGATGACATTAAAGATTACAACAAAATATACAATTCTCTTAATTTTTTTAATCAAGACTTAACAATACTGAGGTTTGATAATTGGGAGGTGTTGGCCTTTGACCACTTTTCGCCTCACCCTGATATCACCTCAAACAGACTATCAACCTTATATAAGCTACAAGACTTAAAGAGAGGAATTGTTATTACAACCTTGGAATCTTTATCACAAAGATTATGCCCATTGGAGTACGTTAATAGCTATAGCTTTGAATTAAATTGCGGGGATGATTTAAACCTAGAATCGTTCACAAAGAACTTACATAAAATTGGCTATAACAGAGTGAACTCAGTAATGGAGCACGGCGAATATAGTGTTAAAGGGTCTTTGATAGACCTTTATCCGATGGGCTCTAGATTGCCTTATAGGGTTGACTTATTTGATCAAGAGATTGAATCAATTAGAACTTTTGATCCAACAACGCAACTATCGATTAACCTTATAAAGAAGATACATTTACTTCCAGCTAGAGAATTTTCTATAGAAAAAAGTAGCATTGAGACGTTTAAAGAAAATTATATTGATATATTCAATGATAGCGATGGATTTATATTTAATGAAGTCAGCCAGTATCGATTCCCGGGCGGAATAGAATTCTATTTACCTTTATTCTTTAAAAATACTAATACATTATTTGACTACCTTCCTGATGACTCAATAATTGTGTCTAATAGTGGATTTAGTTCGAAAATTAATAGGCTATATGAAGACATCAAAGAAAGGTACAACATTGCAAAAGGCAACCTGGATAGGCCCCCACTACCTGTTAACAATGTATATACAAACAAAGACAACCTATTTGGTGAGATAAAAAAAAGACAGCAATTAATTATTAGCACATCAAAACTCAGCTCTGGCAAAGATGGTATTAATTTTGATAGCAGGCTACTGCCACCAATGCTAATTGCTGCACAAGCAAAAAATCCACTTTCAAAATTACTAAAATTTTTCAAAAACTACACTGGAAAGGTTTTAATTGTTTGCGAGTCAAAAGGCAGGCAAAGCATTCTTACTGATCTGTTAAATACAAATGGAATTAACCCTTCAAGTGTAGAAAACTGGCAAGATTTTATTACTACCAATGAAGAGCTATGTATTACCAGCTCATACCTAGAGGAAGGGCTTTATAGTGAAAAAATTGCAATCATTACAGAGGATAGTCTGTTTGGGCAGGATGTCGTTCAACAACACAGAAGAAGAAGGGCTAAGCATAGAGATTTTGATGAAGCAATTAAAAGTCTAGTTGAAATAAAAATCAAAGACCCAATAGTTCACGAAAATTATGGGGTGGGAAGATTCCTTGGACTAAAAACTCAGCTATTTGATGAACTACCTCAGGACATGCTCGTAATTGAATACGCAAACGAATCAAAATTAATGGTGCCTATAACTTCTCTTAATTTAATTTCGCGATACTCAGGGTCTAACTCCGATATTGCTCCGCTACATAGATTAGGCACAGGACAATGGGCAAAAGCTAAGAAAAAGGCTAGTGATGCCCTACATGACATTGCGGCAGAGCTGCTTGAAATATATGCCAAGCGCGAATCACAAAAAGGTTTTGCCTTTCCTGAACCAACTGACGCATACTCCTCTTTCGTGTCCAGTTTTGCGTTTGAAGAGACCAATGACCAGCTAACAACTATGGAAGATGTTTTGGCTGACATGAAGTCACAAAAACCAATGGACCGTCTTGTGTGCGGGGATGTTGGATTTGGAAAGACAGAAATCGCTATGCGTGCTGCTTTTCTAGCAATTGAAGCGGGCAAGCAAGTTGCTATTCTGGTCCCAACAACTTTACTGGCAAACCAACACTACCATTCATTTGCAGAACGATTTTCTAAATATCCGGTTGAAATCGCCACAATTTCTAGGTTTAAAACTGGGGTAGAACAAAAAAATGTTGCATACAAATTAGAAAATGGCGGCATAGATATTGTAATTGGAACACACAAACTAATACAAGGAAGTATTAAATATAAAAATCTAGGCTTGATTATTATTGATGAAGAGCATAGGTTTGGAGTGAAGCAAAAAGAGGCATTAAAAAAGTTAAGAGGGCAAAGTGATATCCTTACTATGACTGCTACCCCTATCCCTAGAACTCTCAATATGGCGCTTGGCTCATTAAGAGAGCTTTCAATTATTGCCACCCCACCAAAAGGAAGGAGCGCGATTAAAACTTTTGTCGATGAATGGAATGATGAAAACATAAAAGAGGCTTGCTCAAGGGAGCTACATCGAGGTGGCCAAATTTTTATTCTGCACAACGACATAGATTCAATTGATAATATGGCTGAGTCTGTGAAAGAATTAATACCTAATGTTCTTGTGCGAATAGCCCACGGTCAAATTCCAAGCAAAGAATTGGAAGGAATAATGAGTGATTTTTATCATGGCCGATTCCAAATATTGGTTTGCACCACTATAATTGAAACCGGTATTGATATACCTAACGCCAACACCATCATAATTAATAACGCGCAAAACTTTGGACTCGCTCAGTTGCACCAATTACGTGGCAGAGTTGGGCGATCACACCACAGAGCTTATGCGTACTTTGTAATTAAATCACACCAGTCTTTGTCCATTAATGCAAGGAAACGTTTAGATGCAATAGAGTCTTTAGAGGAGCTAGGTGCGGGCTTTATGTTGGCTAACCATGACCTTGAGATTCGCGGGGCAGGAGAACTTCTCGGGGACAATCAATCTGGGAAAATAAGTGAAATTGGATTCAACTTGTATCACGATTTACTTAAACGCACAATCAATTCAATGAGGTCTGGTAAGGCGCTCAATATTGATGATCAGATTGGCCATGAAATTCAAATAGACCCTGGAATTGCTGCTATCATTCCTGAAACTTATTTACTAGATGTGCATGAAAGGCTAGTTCTATACAAAAGGATATCTAGCGCAAAAGATGATAATGAACTTAAGTCATTGCAAATTGAAATGATTGACAGATTTGGGCTTCTACCTGAAGCCACAAAAAATTTATTTGCAACAACCTCTCTTAAAATATTGTGTGGAAAAATTGGTGTTAACAAGGTTATCATTTATGAGGATAAAGCCAACATCAGTTTTGATAAAAATACATCCATTAATCCTGCAAAAATCATAGACCTTATTCAAAAACAACAACATTTATATCAATTAAAAGGGCAAGATTTGCTAGTAATTAAAAAAGAAATGCCTCTAGATGCAAGAAGAATAAAGCTGGTTAAAAATTTACTCAATGATATAAATTAAAATAGCTGTTAACCTCTTTTTAATATTTTTGGAGTGATAAAACTTATAATCGGAGTAACAAACAATGCCATAATAAAAATGAAGGAGATTCCTCCTACAATGTCTCCGTACATATAGGATTGAATAAATTCAAGTACATCAATCTGCTTAGGGGGTAGATCCGGATAAAGAACTTTATTTCTAACTGTAGTATTAATGAACAACTTAAGCAGTGTATTGACAACCCCTGACATAATTGCTAGAAAAATTACATGCTCAAAAATAAGTTTTTCGCCTTCAAAGAATCTAGATAGTTTAAAAAGTCTCATGCTTTGTATTGCTATTAATGGAGACAAAGATCCTGCTAAAGCTTGTAGATAGTTCAGATAAGAGCCTGACCAATGCCATATAAAATAGCCTGACAGAATAATGCCGACAAAGACACCTAAAAATACACGAGAACCAAATAGCAAATAAGACATTGTTATCGCCCCAATCTGAAGCCATATTGGATGACCAACAAGGTCATTAACGTCGCCAGTTATCAAAGCCGAAATATAGACCATGACAATTGCCAAAATGTTTGCTGAGATGACTCCAACCATTTTGTCACTATCATAAAAGAGTTTATTTGTCTTTGAAAGCATTGCTTTTTTTATTTTCGCAATAATGTCATTATATTATATACCTTCAATTTTTGACTGATATCAAGAATAGCCTTAATGAATATTATCATAAGATATTCCAAAAAAAAATTACCGATAAAAAAATATAACGAAAATACTAATAACAATCAATATATAGTACTATTTTTCTATTTATTTATTAAATAGAATAATATTATTCTAGAAAATTAGAAAGAGTTATACAGGAATTGTTGAAAATGTATCTATATTGCTGGAATCAATTGTCTCTTTATGATTTAGCTATCGAATTCATATGTGATATTTTAACTAGAATAGGCGCAATAACCTTTAACACAAAATATATAACTATGAGGCTACCAAATATATCCCCTGTAATATAGTGCGCTATAAAATCAATCACACCAAGATCGATGGTGCCTTGCGTATAAACAAAAAACTTTAACGTTGCGCTTGCCATAGATGTAAAAATAATTAGCAAAAGTATATTTTTAAAATCTATGTTTTTTAGATTGTTGAAATTGCAAATATTTAACAGTTTCATAAAAATCATAACAATTATAGGTGCAGAAGCGCCAGCGCATGCTGCCAATGTACCTATAAGAAGGTGATCGTTCCAAGAGTTAAATAGCACTACTCCGGTAACAACACATGAAATTATTATTCCTGGAAAGACGCTAAAACCAAAAAGCAAATACATTAAAATTTTTGCGCCCAACGGTAGATAGATATAGTATGGTAGATAGATCAAACTCCCCATCTCAATTTCATATGAGCCAAAAAGTGTCATCGCATAGGCAGCAACAAAAACACTAAAAAAAGCAATAGTATTTTGTCTAAGATGCATTTTGTATGAAGTTAACATACTAATTTCAAGTTAGTCTTAATAAATTAAATAAAAACTCTAGTGATTGTACTCTAGCACCATTGCCCTTTTGTCATTTTCTGATTGGGTTGAGGTGATGATATTGCTGTCGAGCAAAGCACCTACCGCCCTTTTAATTGTCGAAAGAGAGTAGCCTTTAAAGTATCTATCTTTAGTTATAGTTGTTATTGATGATTGTTTTTTGTGAATGATAAATTCAAGAACAGACCTTTCTATGTCTGACATATTGTGTATACCAAGTTCTTGCTCATAAATTTGTAATGATTTACGTAACTCAAATAATTTTCCTAGTGCATCGCTCATTTCTATTCCTCGCTGTTAATCGATTTTTTTTAAGCACAAAATAGCAACTACTTAATGAAAAATAGAATTTAAGGTAAAAAAAAGTAAGCTATCTACAAAAAGATAGATTCATTTCTCTCTTATCTTTGCCAGATTGCTCGGATTTTATTGCTCCATCGGATAACAGTTTTGCTACTACACGATTAATGGTTGACAATGAAACCTTGGAAAAATATGGCTGCTTGAGAATGTTAGATATAGTTGTATATTGTTGAGAAACAACATACTCTAAAACAGCACGCTCTGTATCTGAATAGTTATCAATACCAAGTTCCGATTCATATTCAAATAAAGACTGTCTTAGCTTAAATAAACGCTCCATTGCATTCATAATAATCCCCTTCAATTATCGATTTATATTAATATTACAGAAAAATTTATATGCCAATAAAATGCATATTAAATTGATTTGTATCATCTGTCATTATACAAATTTTTATATGCTAAGTATATATATATTAATAAAATAATTTTTATAATGCGAATATTGTTCATTATATGAATAATAATATGTCAAGAAAGACTGTAATTAAATACTATCGTGTTATAATCATTCTGTCTTGGCGGAGACCACGTTAAAAGTTAGTGTGCTTGCTATAAGCATAAAAGTTTTTTCTTCTTCATCTCCTTGATAGAAGTGCGCTTCTGCCAAGACCCCACAATACAAAAAAACTATATATTAACGTAACTTTAAGGAATTTTTAATGAATAAATCTGAATTAGTTAGCTCTGTCGCAACTAATTCCGGATTGTCAAAGGTCGACTCGCTGAAGGTGCTTGACGCTATCACTGAAATCATCACTAATGCTATGTCTGACGGGAATAGCGTCCAATTAACTGGATTTGGCAGTTTTATTGTTAAAGAACGGGCTGCTAGAATAAGGTGTCCACAAATAGGTGAGGCAAATAAAATCGCAACATTCAAGGCTAGCAAGCCATTAAAAGAGGCAGTAAAGTAAAATTTACAGCTTTATAGCCTATCACTTAGATATTTAAACCAATTACCTTAATGATTTTGGCACGGGAAACTTTGTTGATTCTTTTGCGCCTTTAACTTCAGTAACTTCGTCACAACCAAAAGATATCAGCCATTCTACTACCTCTTGTACTAACAATTCAGGGGCAGAGGCTCCAGCTGTAACGCCCACTGTGCTAACTCCACTAAACCATTTAGGGCTTATTTCATCGGCACTATCAACAAGATAAGATGGTTTCTTCATATTTAGTGCAATCTCCTTAAGCCTATTAGAATTAGATGAATTCTTTGACCCTAGAACTATCAACATGTCGGAAGTCTGCATTAATCTCTTGACTGCGTCCTGTCTGTTTTGTGTGGCATAGCATATGTCATCCTTCTTTGGTGAAGCTATATCAGGAAATCTATTTTTAAGAGCATTAGCAATAATTTTTGTATCGTCCAAAGACAATGTTGTTTGTGTTGTATATGACAAACTATCTTTTCCATTGAAGTCTAACCCTTGAATGTCATCTGCGGTCTCAACTAGATGGATTTTTTTTCCTTCTTTGGACTGCCCTAAAGTCCCCTCTACTTCAGGGTGTCCCTGGTGCCCTATTAGAATTACAGTTTGATTTTGTTTTTGATTTTTTACAACCTCTTTGTGTACTTTGGTTACCAGTGGGCATGTGGCGTCGTATATAGTTTGAGTAATTTCATTAGCCTTATTGCGTACATTTTGAGATACCCCATGTGCACTAAAAATTATAACCCCGTTTTCTGGAATATCTTCTATGTCCTCGACAAAAATAGCGCCCTTGTTCTTTAATTTATTAACTACAAATTTATTATGTACAACCTCATGACGGACATAAATAGGACGTCCATGCAATTTAAGTGCTCGCTCTACTATCTCAATAGCGCGGTCAACGCCTGCACAAAAACCTCTTGGATTAGCTAGCAATACTTTCATATTTTTTTCTATTATGTCAAAAGATACTGATGTATTTAAACATTATCACATAAACATATTTAATATATCTATATACATTAAGCTATACAATTACTTATAAAAGCCTTTATTGTTAAATTAGATATTTGATTATTATCTATAGTAATTTTTTTCATGGTATTAAAGGTTTAATATTAACAGATAATAAAATAATCAATTATGGGGCTTAAAGGTATATAATCAGACTAAACCTCTATTCAATGTGTGAGGTTTTTTCATTACTTAAATAGGAGAAGAGTATGAATACAAACCAAATATATAGAGCTATAAAGCAATCTAGCATATCTCTGCTAGCGGGCTCATTGCTCTTAACAGTAAACTCAGCATTTGCTGAAATTAAGCCAGCTGTTGTTTACGACGTTGCTGGAAAATTTGATAAATCTTTCAATGAGGCCGTGTTTAGAAACGGTGTACAAAAATTTAAAGCAGATACCGGTATAAGGGTAACTGAAGTAGAGCCAACCAATGACGCTCAAAAAGAGCAAAGCCTTAAAAAGCTTGCAAAGCGAGGCAATGGTCCGATAGTTGCAGTTGGTTTTTCTATGGCTAGTGGCGTTGAAGCTGCTGCAAAGGCCTACCCAGATACGCAATTTACTATAATTGACATGGTGGTTGGAGAGCCTAACGTACAAAACATTGTCTTCAAGGAGCATGAAGGATCTTTCCTTGTTGGTGTTCTAGCAGCTATGAAGTCCGAAAGCGGTGTTGTTGGCTTTGTGGGGGGTATGGATATTCCACTTATACGTAGGTTTGCTTGTGGCTATGAACAGGGTGCTAAATATCAGGATAACAACATAGAAGTACTACAAAAGATGACAGGCTCAACTGGTGCAGCTTGGAACAACCCTACAAAGGGTGGAGAGATTACACGTAGCCAGATTGAATCTGGAGCTGACGTTGTATATGCTGCAGCTGGCGGTACAGGAATAGGTGTATACCAAACTGCTGCTGATATGGGTAAGTATGCAATAGGTGTTGACTCAAACCAAAACTATATGCAGCCTGGGACTATGCTAACTTCAATGGTTAAGAGGGTTGGTGATGCTGCATACAATAGCTGGAATGCTGGATTAAATGGCACTTGGAAGCCCGGATTCCAGGCCCTTGGTTTAGCAGAAGGTGGAGTTGATTGGGCTCTAGACGAGCATAACCGTGACCTAGTAACTGCTGATATGGAGGCACGCGTTAACGACTTAAAAGCAAAAATTATTGCTGGTGACATAGTTGTACATGACTATATGTCTGATAGCAATTGTACGCCACCCAAAGGTGTAACCTTTTCTAACTAACATTTATGATTCAAAATACCCCGGGTTATCTTGTAGCCTGGGGTATTTTTGTTCTGCTGAATATTAGCTGCCCTCTCTAGCAATGGAAGAATCCAAATACGCAATTGAATTAGTAGATATTGACAAACGTTTTGGCCCTGTTTACGCCAATAACAAGGTCTGCTTAAAGGTCGAAACAGGAAGCGTTCACGGTATTATTGGAGAAAATGGTGCCGGTAAATCAACGCTGATGAGTATATTGTATGGTTTCTATAAAGCAGACTCAGGAAATATTAAGGTCTTCGGAAACAAACTTCAATTTAACGACTCTCACCAAGCTATCAAGTCTGGTATCGGCATGGTGCACCAACACTTCATGTTGGTAGATAACTTCACTGTAATTGAAAATGTAATCCTTGGATCTGAGGGCGGATCTCTTCTGCATGAAGGACTTAAATCAGCCAGAGATGAATTAACTAGGCTAGGAAAAGAGTACGGCCTCAAGGTTGATCTTGATGCAACTATTGAGTCCCTATCTGTAGGCTCTCAGCAAAGGGTTGAAATATTGAAGGCGCTATATAAAGGAGCTAAAATATTAATCTTAGACGAGCCAACTGGTGTACTCACACCTCAAGAAACTCAGGACTTATTTAGAATTTTTACAGCCCTAAAAAAAGAGGGTGTAACTATAATACTTATCACCCATAAGCTTCATGAAATTATAAGCATTACTGATAATGTCTCGGTTATGCGCGGCGGGAAGATGGTGGCACATCGTCAAACATCAAAAACTAATCGTGAAGACTTAGCTGAACTTATGGTAGGAAGAAAGGTTTTATTGCAGGTCAGCAAGGACGAAAAGATTAGGGGCGAGGTTTTACTAAAAGTTAGCAATCTTAGTGTCCGTGACAGTAACAATATTGATCGCCTGAACGACATAAGTTTTGAGATTCATGCTGGTGAAATTGTCGGCATTGCAGGTGTATCTGGAAATGGCCAGAGTACCCTTCTTAAAGTCTTATCTGGAATCACTCCTGTCTCTTCAGGAACTATTGAAATTCTTGGGCACAAAATGGATGCAGACAATCTTATCTATCCTGATCAACTTAGAGAGCTTGGCCTAGCGCATGTCCCAGAGGATCGACAAAGAATGGGCCTTATTGGTAATTTCACTGCAAGCGAAACATCGATTATCGGATACCACAACGATAAAAGGATCAACGACAAGTTAATACTAAACAACTCAAAAGTAAGAGAAAACTGCAAGAATTTAATGTCTGACTTTGATGTAAGGCCAGGGAATCCAGACTTGAGGTCTGACAATTTTTCTGGTGGCAACCAACAAAAGCTAATTGTGGCTCGAGAGTTTGAGCGTGACCCTAAAATACTACTAATAGGCCAACCTACTCGTGGTGTTGATATTGGGGCAATTGAATTCATTCACAAAAGAATCATTGCTCTTCGTGATTCAGGCAGAGCTGTCTTGTTGGTCTCTGTTGAACTTGAAGAGATTATGTCCATAAGTGATAGAATTGTGGTCCTTTGTGACGGACAAGTAAGTGGCAGAATTGATAGCAAAGATGCCGATGAAAAAACTCTAGGAATGATGATGGCTAATGTTTTTAGTAAAGAAGACAATTTAGAAGCGCTATCAGGTTAACTTATTAAGGCTAATTATGGATCGCAACTCTCGTATCAATTGGATTAACAGGTTAATACTGCCTGCATTAAATGTTCTGAGTGCTTTTACAGCTACCGCAATAATTTTTATACTGATTGATGTAGACCCTATTGAAGCTACTCAAATATTATTGTATGGAGCATTTGGCTATCAGGAAGGCTTTGGGTATACACTTTATTACGCTACAAATTTTATATTTACTGGTTTAGCTGTTGCTGTAGCTTTCCATGCTGGCCTTTTCAACATTGGTGGTGAAGGACAGGCCTATATTGGAGGTTTAGGAACTGCAATTGTTATATTGCTACTAGATCCTAACACTAGTCCTTGGATATTTATACCTGGAAGCATTATTGGTGGGCTTTTGTTTGGAGCCTTGTGGGCTTTAATACCGGCATATCTACAGGCCTATCGTGGAAGCCATATAGTTATTACAACTATAATGTTTAATTTTTTAGCGTCCTCTTTAATGGTATACCTTTTGGTAAACGTTTTCAGAGAGACAGGACAAATGCAACCAGAAAGTCAGCTATTTTCAGAAAATTCTTGGCTTCCTTTTATTCATAATATTGTTGCAAAATTTGGATTTTCTTTAGAGGAGTCCCCATTAAATGTATCTATTTTTATAGCTTTATTGTTCTCATTATTGATTTGGATTTTTATCTGGCATACGCGATGGGGTTATGCAATTCGCGCTACAGGTTTGAATTCTACAGCTGCAATCTATGCAGGTATAAAACCTAAACGCATCATAATTCTTTCGATGTGCATATCTGGCTCATTAGCTGGACTCGTTGGAATCAATGAACTCGTCGGATACCAACATAGACTTATAATGGATTTTCATTTTGGTTATGGGTTTGGAGGAATTGCTGTTGCCTTGATGGGTAGAAATCACCCTATAGGGATTATCATAGCTGCTCTGTTGTTCGGAGTTTTGTATCAAGGAGGAGCCGAATTGGCTTTTGAATTGAGCAATATTTCAAGAGATATTGTTGTCGTAATGCAGGCACTTATTATTTTATTTTGTGGTGCGCTGCAGTATATGTATAGCCCATGGATTATTAGAACATTTGCTCCCATCGAGAAGGAAGATTCATGAACGACTTCTTGTTAACGATTATTCTTACTCTTGATGCCACGATTAGAGTCTCTACCCCTCTTATTCTTGCTTCTATGGCTGGTCTGTTTTCTGAACGGTCTGGTGTTGTTGATATTGGACTAGAGGGTAAAATGCTAGCCTCTGCATTCATTGCTGCAAGTGCTGCTACTGTTTTTGGTTCACCTTGGATAGGCTTATTGGCTGGAATTTTAGCCTCATGTAGTTTATCTATGTTGCACGGTTTTGCCACTATTACTCATCGTGGAGACCAAATTGTAAGCGGTGTTGCTATAAATATTTTTGCAGCAGGTATGTCTATTATTCTAGGTTTAGCATGGTTCCAGCAGGGAGGCCTTACCCCTACACTGACAAGTGACCAGCGCTTTCTATCTCTGTCATTACCTGGGGTAGATTTATTTAACAACATACCTGTTATTGGAACGATTTATAGGGAGTTGTTTAGTGGTCACAATTTAATAGTTTATTTGGCATTTCTAATCGTGCCTTTTATCTGGTGGGTTGTATATCGTACACGATTTGGCTTGCAATTGAGAGCGGTTGGGGAGAACCCTAAGGCGGTTGACACTGCGGGACTTTCAGTTAATATGCTTAGGTATAAAGCTTTACTAGTAGGAGGACTGTTGTGTGGCATTGCTGGGGCTTACTTAAGTATAGCTCATAATGCGCAGTTCACTAGAGACATGACAGCTGGACAAGGCTTTATAGCCTTAGCGGCCCTTATATTCGGAAAGTGGAAACCCTACACCGTTTTATCTGCATGCTTGCTTTTTGGTTTTTTAGATGCTTTAGCTGTACGCCTACAGGGTGTTGTTATTCCGGGATTTGGTGAAATTCCTGTTCAATTAATTGAGGCCACACCATACCTATTAACAGTTATACTTTTAGCTGGGTTTATTGGTAGGGCCATACCTCCAAAGTCAGTCGGGCAACCTTACATTAAAGAACGATAATTATGAGTGATTCTGAGCACATTGATTTGTTAAGAAACGCTATGCAAAATGCATATGCACCATACTCTAACTATAAAGTTGGTGCACTAATTATTTCTGAAAATGGCGCTAAACATGTTGGCTGTAATGTAGAAAATGCTAGCTACCCTCAGGGTCAATGTGCCGAATCAAGCGCTATCTCAGCAATGATAGTTTCTGGGGATAAGTATATAAAACAAATATATATTATGAGTGAAGATAAAGCTGGAGCTACTCCTTGTGGTGGATGTAGGCAGCGTATACGAGAATTTTCTGATTCAGACACCTTAATAAAGCTATGCTCTAGTGACAAGACTGTCAAAACATTGAGTATTTCTGACCTACTTCCGCATTCATTTGGACCAGAAAACCTAAGATGAGCAAAGTAGATGAATGCGTAAATATAATTAATGACATAACGTCAAAATTTACCCCTAGAGTTGGGATAGTCCTTGGGTCAGGTCTTGGCTCTTTCGCAAATAAGGTCAAAGAAAAAACCGTAATTAGCTTTAATGAGCTTCCAGGGTTCCCTACTGCTGGAGTTGGAGGTCACGAGGGAAAACTAATACTCGGCTTTATCGGCAATACAAAGATTGCTATCCTCCAAGGAAGATCTCACTACTATGAAAACGGGAAGTCAGATACTATGGCTATTGCAATTCGCACTTTGAAGGGAATAGGTTGTGAGGGCTTAGTGCTAACTAATGCAGCAGGTAGTATGATTACTGAGGCTCCACTAGGAAGCATTATGCTTATAACTGACCACATTAATATGACAGGTGTGTCGCCATTATTTGGTGTTCAAGGTAATGACCGCTTTGTTGATATGAGTGAAGCCTATAGCAACAAATTAAATTCTATTATGAGAGATGCATCCGAGATAAACAATATTAATTTTTTCGAAGGAATTTATGCATGGATGTGTGGCCCTCAATTTGAAACTCCTGCTGAAATTCGTGCACTAAAAGTTTTGGGTGCAGATGCTGTTGGAATGTCTACTGTACCAGAAGTGATAATTGCAAGACATGCAGAAATACCATTATGTGCCATTTCTGTTTTGACTAATTATGCTGCTGGCATGAGCGATACCGCTCTAAGCCACGAACAGACAGTTGTGTTTGCTAAAAAAGCTGAAAATTCAGTCAACAATTTATTAACTTCATTTCTTAATTATTTTGATAACAGTTGATTTGCTGTTATAGTTTAATTATATGAAGTGAAAATTAATATGGACAATAATAATTCTATTCTAACAAGAAATCCCGGCACTGAATTTCGGTCTGATGTTTTTTCAAAAATAAAAATAAACCGAAGCGCTGTTGAAAAAAGATGTGCAGAATATTCTGCTCGCAGAAGCATAAAAAAACAAGACCAAGCTGCATGGCTAATGAAGGCAATTAGTCTTATTGACCTTACAACTTTATCTGGCGATGATACTAAAGCTAGAGTAAAGAGATTGTGCAGGAAGGCAATTAACCCGCTAAATGATAAGCTAGTAAAAAATCTCTCAATTGAGTCGCTAAAACTTAGTACAGCGGCCGTTTGTGTATACCACGATATGCTTTCTGCTGCAAAAAAGTCTCTCGAAGGTCATAATATTAATCTAGCTGCAGTATCTACTGGTTTTCCTGCAGGCCTTTCACCACTACCTTTGAGGATTGAAGAAATAAAATATTCGGTAGCCGCTGGTGCTGACGAAATTGACATAGTGATTAGCAGGAGACATGTATTAGAAGGAAACTGGGAGGATCTTTATAGTGAAGTTAAATCCTTTAGAAAGGCATCGGGGAAGGCACATTTGAAGACTATTTTAGCTACAGGTGAAATAGGAAATTTGGCTAATATAGCTAAAGCATCACAAGTATGCATGATGGCTGGTGCTGACTTTATTAAAACATCCACAGGTAAAGAGCCTACAAACGCTACCTTGCCGGTTAGCTTGGTAATGTCAAGAATGATTAAGGACTACTACGAACTAACAGGCTACAGGGTTGGTTTTAAACCCGCAGGAGGAGTAAGTGACAGTAAAACCGCTCTGCAATATATGATAATGATGAAAGAAGAACTCGGCAGGAGGTGGCTGGAACCAGACTTAATGCGATTCGGCGCGTCAAGTTTGTTGGGAGATATTGAGCGCCAACTAGACCATTACTCTAGTGGTTACTATTCGGCGCATTACCGTCATCCTTTAGCATAGGAGAAATTTATGACATTAATGGATTCCTTTAAAGATTTAGAATACAGCCAAGCAATGGAGTCTGACGCAATTGCAATTGAATGGCTGAAAAAAAACAGAAATAGGTTTGGTCAGTACATTGATGGAAAATTCATAAGCCAAAAAAATGCAAAACTTATTGATGTAACCAGTCCTAACGATTCAACACTTTTAGCTAAGATTGAAACTGCTGATAATAATCAAATCGAAAAAGCTGTTGAAGCCGCAATAAGGTCTCAAAAAAGCTGGTTTGATATGGGAGGTCATGAAAGGGCAAAAATACTTTACTCTCTAGCACGCTCATTGCAAAAACATGCTAGATTGGCAGCCGTACTAGAGACCCTAGACAATGGCAAACCAATAAGAGAGAGTAGGGATGCAGATATTCCTCTGGCTATAAGACATTTTTATTACCATGCTGGCTGGGCACAACTACAAAATAGTGAGCTCTCTGAATACGAACCTGTAGGTGTGGCCGCACAAATTATTCCTTGGAATTTTCCGTTACTAATGTTGGCATGGAAAGTTGCTCCAGCCATTGCTATGGGCAACTCTATAATCCTAAAGCCAGCTGAAAATACCCCTCTAACAGCTATGCTATTTTCTCATCTCTGCCATGATGCTGGAGTCCCCAATGGAGTTATAAATATAATTAATGGAGGCGGAGAGACTGGTGCAACTCTTGCAGCGCATCCTAATGTAGACAAGGTTGCTTTTACAGGTTCAACTGCGGTAGGCAGAGAAATACGAAAATCTACGGCGGGACAAGGCAAGAAATTGACTCTAGAACTGGGAGGAAAGTCTGCATTTATTGTTTTTGATGACGCAGACTTGGATTCAGCTGTTGAGGGGTTGGTTGACTCTATATGGTTTAACCAAGGAGAGGTTTGTTGTGCCGGTTCTAGACTATTAGTTCAGTCAAGCATCGAAGAAAAGTTGCATAAAAAAATAAAAAAAAGGATGGAGAAGCTGCGCCATGGGAGATCTCTAGACAAATCAATTGATATAGGTAGTCTAGTCAGTGATACACAGTTTAAGCGTGTTAATAGTATAGTAAATGACGGGTTAACAAAAGGTGGCAAACTATTTCAATCGGGTTGCCCTCTGCCAAAAAATAATTATTACCCTCCAAGCTTGATAACTGATATAGATTCAAGCCACCCATTGTCTCAGGAAGAAATATTCGGTCCAGTTCTTATATCTATGAGCTTTAGGACACAATCTGAAGCTATAGATTTAGCTAACAATACAAGGTATGGCTTGTCAGCCAGTATATGGAGTGAGAATATTAATCGGGCAATGGATGTCGCTCCAAAAATAAAGGCAGGAGTAATATGGATAAATAGCCATAATAAGTTCGATGCCTCTTGTGGATTTGGTGGAGTAAAGGAATCTGGATTTGGACGCGAAGGTGGCAAGGAAGGGCTTTATGAATATCTAAAACCAAAAAAATTTGTTGTCAGTAAGACTATGGCAACTAAAAAAGCACCTAAAAAACATGACAACAGTCAAATCGACCGCACCCTAAAGTTCTACATAGGGGGTAAACAAGTACGGCCCGATGGGGGCTATAGTGTTCCAGTATATAATTCAGACTCAAGTTTAGAGGTTTGGGTCGGTTCTGGAAATCGTAAAGACATCAGAAATGCAGTTAGTGCAGCTTGCAAGGCTGAAGGCTGGAACTCTCAGAGCGCTCATAATCGCGCTCAAATACTTTACTACTTTGCTGAAAACTTATCAATTCGTAAAAATGAATGGG
>FUWD013231699.1_pt1 | contig 37031 bp, 42 predicted proteins | sample 1063281 | NCBI WGS metagenome assembly FUWD01 (sample SAMEA79048168, study PRJEB19326) | metagenome | biome: marine | reverse complement strand
GCGGCTTCGGCAACCTGATCCATTGTGATCTGGTCAATGCCGTGTTCGCTGAACAGCCGAAGGGCTGTGAGCCCCACTGCTTTGGGGTCAGTGGTAACCGGACGGCCGCGCCCTAGTTTTTTTGACTCTTCTGGCATGGCCCCAAGGTTATCAAGACAATGCTGGGGACGCCGACAGATTTTCAAGATAGCCGCGGTTTAGGGAAGTAGATAATTACGAGTCTGTGCCAGACTTTGAACGTGGCTAATCAAGTGAATCCTCCGCGCGGAATGCGCGACATCCTCCCGGAAGACAAAGTCTTGCGGGAACGACTTATTGGAAGCGTCCGTCAGGGATACTTGGCGCGAGGCTTTCAAGAGGTCGAGACTCCTGCCCTAGAGGATCTGTCAAGGCTCACTTCGGGCCAGGGCGGGGACAATGAAAAGCTAGTGTTCCAGGTCCTAAAGCGCGGTGACGAGCTGGATGCCGCAATCAAGAGCGGGTCCGCCTTAGCTGATTTGGGCTTGCGCTTTGACCTCACGGTCCCGTTGACCAGATATTTTGCAACAAATCAGGCCGTCTTGCCAAGAGTTTTTAAGGCGATACAAATTGGACCAGTCTGGCGCGCGGAACGACCTCAAAAGGGCCGATACAGACAGTTCCTTCAGTGCGATATCGACATTATTGGCGATGGAAGCATTTTGGCCGAGGCTGAACTTCTATCGGCTTCCCTAACAGCGCTTGCGGACCTTGGTCTGGATGATGCGGTCATAAGAATCAACCACCGTGAAGTTCTAATTCAGAGCATTTCAAAAATAGGCATTCCCGAATCCGAGCAGCTGTCTGCCATGGTCACGATAGATAAATTGGACAAGTTAGGTATTGAAGGCGTGACCGCTGAGCTAGGCGAAAAATTCGGGCAGTCGGTTGCTGACGCTAGTTTTGAGTGGCTATCGAACCTAGATCAGAGTCGATTCCCTGCAATCTTGCAGCCATTGATTGATGCCATGGGGCCCTTGGCCTCAAAGATTCGATACGACGCGAGCCTGGTGCGGGGAATGGGTTACTACACCGGAGCAATTTTTGAAATAGAGCACCCGCTCGCATCATCGTCGATTGGCGGAGGCGGCAGGTATGACTCCATGGTCGGAAAATGGTCGGGCACCGATGCTCCAGCAGTAGGTATTTCACTGGGAATTGAGCGCATGATCGAACTTGCGAGTTTGCCAAAAGAGCAAGCCTCTAGTCTGGCGTTGATGATCGACTCTGAGGATCTAGCCGGGCAGGCGTTGAGCATCCAGAGTGAACTGATCGCCCAAGGTTTTAGGTGTCGCATCGAGCTTCGACAAAAAAACTTCAAGGTTCAAATGGCGTCGCTGACTAAGCAGGGCTTTGAAAAGTTTGCTCAACTTGACTCCGGCACCTTGCTTGTGAGCGACCTTGATATTCGGATGATTGACTAACTGACTAAACTCTTTTTTGAAACCAGCGCCGTTTTCGTAACTTGACCATTTTTCTATTCACCCATAGCTAAGGAGACATCTTGTCCATCATCACTGCGATCGGCGCCCGCGAAATCCTGGACTCTCGAGGCAACCCAACGGTTGAGGTTGAAGTGCTTCTTTCGGACAATTCGTTCGGCAGAGCTGCCGTCCCCTCTGGCGCATCTACCGGAGCCTTTGAGGCTCACGAATCTCGCGACGGCGATAAAAATCGCTACCTTGGTAAAGGTGTCCAGAATGCCGTTCGGGCAGTGGTCGAGACTCTCGATGAGGCACTTTTAGATTTCGACGCCACCGATCAACGAGCAGTCGATATCGAGCTGATGCGCATTGATGGCACCGCAAACAAAGCCAAGCTAGGCGCGAACGCTATTTTGGGTGTTTCACTAGCGACCTCAAGAGCCGCAGCTGAGTCGGTTGACATGCCTCTATATCGTTACTTGGGAGGCTCAAACGCCCACGTCCTGCCGGTTCCACTGATGAACATAATCAACGGTGGTGCTCACGCCGATAACGGTGTTGACATACAAGAGTTCATGATTGTTCCACTCGGGGCTGAGTCATTCTCCGAGGCACTGCGATGGGGCGCTGAGGTTTACCACACACTCAAGAAGTTGCTAACCGAGAAGGGTTTGGCAACCGGTTTGGGAGATGAGGGCGGTTTTGCTCCTGACCTTCCGACCAATAGGGCGGCCCTGGATCTTATTTCAGAGGCGATCAAATTGGCTGGCTACAAGCTCGGCACGGAGATCGCACTTGCTCTTGATGTTGCATCTACTGAGTTTTACGATGAAGCAACCTCCAGCTACAACTTCGAGGGCGTCAAGAAGACAGCCGGTGAAATGGTTGCCTACTACGCGGAGCTTTTGGAGAACTACCCTTTGGTCTCAATCGAAGACCCACTTGCCGAGGATGACTGGGCTGGTTGGGCAAGCATCACCAAGGAACTGGGTGAAAAAGTTCAGCTGGTGGGAGACGATTTGTATGTCACGAACCCAGTGCGCTTACAAAAGGGAATTGATATGGCCGCGGGCAACGCGATCTTGGTAAAAGTGAACCAGATCGGAACCCTTACCGAGACAATGGATGCTGTTTGGCTAGCTCAGACTCACGGAATGAACGCAATTATTTCTCACCGTTCCGGTGAGACCGAGGACACTTACATCGCAGATCTTGCAGTTGCAACCAACGCAGGACAGATAAAAACTGGTGCGCCGGCGAGGTCCGAGCGAGTTGCTAAGTACAACCAGCTTCTAAGGATCGAAGAAGAATTAGCCGAGTCAGCCAAATATGCCGGACGATCAGCTTTTCCTAGATACCGCGACTAGCCTCGGGGAAAAGTGGCTTCTGGGGCTATAGCTCGTAATATCAAATAGTTATGCGGACAAATTCACGCGAGTCAAAGGTCCCGGTGGCATTGAGCCAGGGGAGAATTCTTCAGCGAATGCTGAGGCTGAACAGCGTGTCGGTGAGCGTGATTCTCGTAATTATTCTTGGCACTTATCTAATCTCCCCAGATGTCCAGAGTTATCTAAACCAGCGTCGAGAAATAGTTGAGATGGAGCAGAGCATCCAGCTTGCTAAGGACGCCGTGGTTGACATGCAAGCAGAACGAGACCGCTGGCAGGATCCGGTTTATATTCGCTCTCAAGCCAGAGACAGGCTCTACTACGTGCTCCCAGGAGAGGTTTCGTACCTGGTAATGGACTCTGAGGGTCTCGATTTTTCCGATACTTCCAAAACTTTGGGGGCCTTGCTTGCCCAGCAGCGGAATGCCGATGAGATAAGCCTAGAGGTTTCAGCGGCTAAGGCTAACTGGGTGGATTCACTGATGGAGACTTTGCTTCGCTCGGCAATGGAAACTCCGGTCGAGGAGTAATTAATTTGGTGCTTGCAAAAGACGTTGATGAGGTTTCCAGGCAGCTAGGCCGGCCGGCAAGGGGAATATTGGAGATAGCGAGGCGCTGCGTTTGCGAGCGTCCACTTGTCGTCAAGACTTCGCCCAGGCTAGATGATGGCACGCCGTTTCCAACCCTTTACTATTTGACGCAACCCGCAGCTACTGCCGCAATTTCGACCCTCGAAGCATCGGGGTTCATGGCTGAATTGCAATTGGAGATGGCGAACAGCGAGGAGTTACAAGCTGCTTATCTGTCGGCGCACAAGTCGTATCTGGCCGAGCGCGATGAGCTGGAAGCGGTTGAGGAGCTGGCTAATTTTTCAGCCGGAGGCATGCCAGAGCGAGTTAAGTGTCTTCATGCTCTGGTTGCGCATTCGTTAGCGAAGGGCCCGGGCGTCAACCCAATGGGAGACGCTGCCCTCGAGGCCCTTGAGTGGTCCCCTGGGGTTTGCAAGTGCAGTTAGCCGCCGGGATTACGGCAATGGCGATACTGGGTGCAACCCTCTCGCCCTCTGAGCACTGGTGGCTTATGGAGCTAGGGGAGAAGGTGGGCAAACCTCTGGGTGGCGAGGGAGTAGTGGTAGCAGTCATTGATACCGGTATCGATGTCACCCACCCGGATTTGGAATCCACGGTTATTGGGGGAGCTGACTTTTCCAGGGTGGGGACGCCCAAAGGAACAACACCGGTTGGCTCCAGTGGTTATCACGGCACGATGGTCGCTTCATTAATTGCCGGCCAGGGACTTGAAAGCGGAGGAATCATCGGAGTGGCACCGGGTGCAAAGCTGCTATCAGTCTCTGTTGGCTTGGGTGTTGACTCGAGCGACACTGATGCTCAAATAGCGGCCGCAATTATCTGGTCGGTTGACGCCGGTGCGAATGTAATAAACCTGTCGTTTAGTCGCGACTCCAGCTCTTGGCCAATCAGTTGGGACAGCGCGTTTTTATATGCCTTTGAAAACGATGTTGTAATTGTTGCCGCAAGCGGTAATGACTCTGATGGAAACTACCGGCCAGCTTCTCCAGCAACCATCCCGGGAGTGATTTCAGTAACTGGACTGAACAAGGACCTTGAGGCCACTTTGCTATCAGGAACAACCGGTCTCGATGTTACTCTAAGTGCCCCAGGAGCTGGAGTTTTTGGGAGCTATCCCGGGGATCAAATTGCTGGTTGGTCAGGGTCTTCGGCTGCGACTCCAATTGTTAGCGGCGTTGTCGCTCTGATGAGGGCTCAAGACCCTAAAGCCAGTGCGAACGACATAGTGTTTCGAATGATTAATACCACCCGAGATTTGGGGGAACCTGGGTTCGATGAGGTTTATGGGTTTGGCATGGTTGATCCAACAGCCGCCATCGCATCGGCATTGACGGCAACGACAAACCCACTTGGCTCGCTGAGTTATTGGGTAGATCTTTATCGAGCATCCGAAACAGCGGAGCCCGAAGGTTCAAATCTTGTAACCCCAATTGCACCCGAGAGTTTTGTGGGTGCGCCGGACGCGCAAAACTATTCTCAATCGCAAGCTTCCCAAGCGCCGTGGTACTTAAATCCGCTACTCTATGTACTTATAACGCCCGCGGCACCGTTGCTCTGGTTGGCACTGCGCAAAAGGCGCAATGAGGGCCAGGGTAGAAAAATACGAAAGTAACCAGCGCAAACATCATGACTATTGCGAAATTGAACTCAAAGACCCCTAAAGCTGTGGCTGAAAAAATATTTGATCCAAAGCCGAAGCAGCAGATACTCATTATTGGTGGCGGCTATGCCGGCTTCTACACTGCCTGGAAGCTCGAGAAAATCTTAGGCAAAAACGAAGCTGAAATAACGCTCGTCGATCCGCTTCCCTACATGACCTACCAGCCGTTCTTGCCTGAGGTGGCGGCCGGCTCAATTGAGCCTCGCCACGTTATCGTCTCTCACCGTCAGCATCTGAGGAAGACAACGCTTATTGCCGGCAGCATGACCAAGGTGAACCACAAGCTAAAAAAAGCAACGGTTAAAGTTCCCGGTGGCAAAAACAGAGTTCTGGAATATGACCAAATAATCATGACGGCCGGAGCTGTGACCAGAACCTTCCCTATCAAGGGCGTTGCCGAAGAGGCAATTGGAATCAAGACGGTCGAAGAGGCAGTTGAGATCCGTAACCGCATGGTCGGAAACTTTGAACGTGCAGCAGCACTTCCCAAAAACAGCAAGGCACGAAGACGATTGTTGACCACCGTGGTTGTCGGCGGAGGCTTTGCTGGAGTGGAAGCTTTTGCTGAACTTCTGAGTGCCGCGACGTCATTGGTTCGCTACTACCCTCAGATTGACTTTGAAGAAATTGAATTTCACTTGGTTGAGGCAGCCGGACGAATTATGCCTGAGGTATCTCTGAAGACTTCGCTATGGGTGATAGCTAACCTAGAAAAGCGGAATGCGAAAGTGCACCTAAACACTCAGCTTTCATCGGCTGACAAGGGCTTGGTTACTTTGTCGACCGGACAATCTATGGAGTCAGATTTGATTATCTGGACCGCGGGCGTTGCGGCAGCTCCAATTGTCAAGAACTGCGATTTTCCACTCGATGACCGATTCCGGATTTCGGCCAACACTAAATTGCAAATTGTAGATGGCAAAAAAGTTGTCAAGGGCGCCTGGACTGCAGGTGACGTAGCAGCTGTTCCAGATACCTCCGGTGGTGGAGTCGGTGGCTACTGCGTTCCAAATGCCCAGCATGCAGTTCGCCAGGCAAAGCTTTTGGCCAAGAACATCGTCGGAGACATTCGAGGAGAAACTCCTCACGAGTATCACCACAAGAACCTCGGCGCAGTGGCTGGACTTGGTATTGGAGTCGGCGTTTTCCAATCCGGGAAAATTGGGCTAACCGGCTTTGTCGCATGGATAGCCCACCGCGGTTACCACGGTCTTGCTATGCCAACCTGGGAACGCAAAATCCGCGTTGTGTCGGGCTGGTTTTGGAACATTTTCCTGGGACGCGACCTATCAAGTGTCGAGGCAATGCGTAACCCACGATTATTCTTTGAAACCTGGGCTGCCAAAACTGGAAAATAAGTTCTAGGACGAAAAACCTCGGAGAATTCCTTGAGATTTTGTCCTTTGCCCCGATAGCCCAATGGCAGAGGCAGACGACTTAAAATCGTCACAGTGTGGGTTCGAGTCCCACTCGGGGCACCAGGCTTGTCAGATACATCACAGCAAAAGGGCATAGTCTTTGGGTCTAGACGCTAAGGAATAATGTGGATATTGCAATTTGGGTCGTAATCGGATTAGTAGTTCTCCTAGGGCTTTACCTATGGGTGACATACAACGCTCTCGTGGCCCTTAAGGTTCGGGTAGATGAGGCCTGGAGCGACATCACCGTTCAGCTAAAGCGCAGAGCGGATTTGATCCCCAACCTTATTGAAACCGTTAGAGGCTATGCCTCCCACGAAAAAGAAGTTTTTGAAAACGTAACCAAGGCACGTGCTGCCACCATCTCCCCTGAGGCGCTCGAGCACCCAGCGCAAGCTGGAAAGGCCGAGGGAGCCCTTCAGGGAGCCCTGAAGAGCCTTTTTGCGGTATCGGAGGCCTATCCGGTATTGGTGGCATCAACTAACTTTCTGGAGCTGCAGCGGGAGCTTACCGACACCGAGGATAAAGTCATGGCGGCCAGACGCTTTTTCAACGGCGGAGTTCGCGAATTGAATACCAAAATCTTGCAGTTCCCAAATAATGTTTTTGCCTCAAACCTGGGTTTCTCTGAGCGTGAGTTCTTCGAGGTTGAAGACCCCGACGCTATTGCAGAGCCGCCTACCGTCAAGTTCTAAGCGCCACACATGTATTCGGCAATCGCCAGAAATAAAAGAAATACCGTATTTATAATCACCGGTTTCATTTTGCTTCTAGGAGGAATTGCCTGGCTTTGGGGTGCCTACAGCGGCAACGGCTCCAGTGCGATATTTATCGTCGCATTTGCAATTGTTTACGCGTTGATCCAGTACTACGCGGGATCGCGAATAGCGATTGCCGTTAGTGGGGCCAAGCAAATTGAGAAAAAAGACAATCCACGGTTGTGGAACATCGTCGAAAATCTGAGCATCTCACAGGGCATGCCGATGCCCAAGGTGTATCTGATTGAAGAGGCAGCCCCAAACGCGTTTGCCACCGGAAGAAATCCTGAAAACGCAGTCGTTGGTGTCACAACGGGTTTGCTCGAGATCATGGACGACAACGAGCTTGAGGGAGTCATGGCTCACGAGATGTCGCACGTGAAAAACTATGACATCCGAGTCTCCATGATAGTTTTTGGACTTATTTCTGCGGTTGGAATTCTGGCGGACATAGCAATTCGGATGTCCTTCTATTCCAGAATGGGAAACAATCGCAATAGCGGTCAACTCGGTCTGATTCTTGTCTTAGCGGGGGTTGTCGGTATGATAATCGCTTGGCTAATCGGACCGCTGGTTTCAGCTGCCGTGTCAAGACAACGCGAATATCTGGCCGATGCATCTGGAGTTCAGATGACTCGCTACCCAGATGGGCTGGCGTCTGCTCTAGTCAAGCTCGGAGAATTTGGGAAGCCTATGAAGCGGGCAAACTCCGCGATGGCCCACATGTACATAAACGACCCTCTGAAACCCGGACTCGTGGAGCGGGCATTTTCTACTCACCCTCCGATTCCTAAGAGAGTCGAAAGACTCAAGCAAATTGGAAAGAGCTTCTAAATCACTAGACTTTTACTCATTCTTAGATTTTGAGGTTTCCTAATGGCAGCAGTTGATCCAATCACGCTAGAGCAATTCGAAGAGGCTCAGCAGACCATCATCGATGTCGCGTTAAGAACGCCGTTGATTCAAAGTGACTGGTTAAGCGATTACATCGGCTCCCCGGTATTTTTTAAGTGTGAAAACCTGCAGCGAACCGGTTCTTTCAAGCTCCGCGGCGCCTACAACATAATTTCTAAGCTTTCACCGGAGCAAAGATCGCGCGGAGTGGTTGCTGCATCGGCGGGAAATCACGCACAGGGCGTGGCTTACGCGGCCAAGGAACTTGGAATTAACGCCACTATTTTTATGCCGATAGGCGCGTCTCTTCCTAAATATCAGGCAACCTTAGATTTTGGAGCCGAAGTAATACTGGCTGGTGGGATTGTCGACGAGACGATGAAGGCTGCTCGGGAATTTACCGAGAAATCAGGCGCGGTTTTGATTCCGCCTTTTGACGATCGCGACGTAGTTATAGGACAGGGCACGGTGGGCCTCGAGATTCTTGAAGACTTACCTGATGTCGACAACATCTTGGTTTGTTTGGGCGGCGGCGGGCTAGCTGCAGGCGTTGCAACGGTTGCGAAACTGTCTGCTGCCAAGCGCGGTAAGAAGATAAAGGTGATTGCAATACAGGCTGAGGCAGCAGCGGCTTATCCAGGGTCCATTGCTGCCGGAAAGCCGGTCGCAATAAAAATGTCACCCACAATTGCAGACGGAATCGCAGTGGCTAAACCTGGTCAAATCCCATTCGATCTTATAAGTCAGCACGTCGACGAAATACTTACCGTCACCGAAGACGAGATGGCTAAGGCCATGGTCATTGTCATGGAGAAGTCAAAGCTTGTAGTCGAAGCCGGTGGAGCAGTTGGAGTTGCGGCAATTTTGGCGAACAAGGTAAAACTTTCCGGAACAACTGCCGTCATACTTTCCGGGGGAAACATCGACCCACTGCTGTTGCAGCGGGTTATTCGTCACGGGCTAGCTGCATCTGACCGCTACACAAACATCGCTGTGATGCTTCCAGACCGTCCCGGGCAGCTTGTGCTTACCGCACAGGCCGTGGCCGCCGCCGGAGCCAATGTCGTAGAGGTTCTTCACACGAGGCACGGCAACGGGCTTCAAATAAGCGAAGTTGAATTAGATTTGAGTATTGAGACTCGTGGGAAGTCTCACCGCGACGAGGTTTTCGAGTCTCTGAAGGCGGCGGGCCTCAGCCCGAGGATGACCGAAGACTAAAAGTTAAAGTTTTTTAGGCCGGATATTTCAACTGCAATTTCCTTGCCGTTTGGAGCGCTGAAGTTCACGGAACTCCCAACTTTTTGTCCCATTACAGCTTTGCCAATCGGTGAATCTGGGCTGTAAACGTCCAAGTCTCCCTCGTCGATTTTTGCCTGAAATTCAGTGCCGTCAAAGACTTCATTGCTACCCAGGTAAAACTCCATTGGAGAACCATTTAGTTTGCAGCTAACAACAAGCCCCTGTTTTACGACTCCATCAGAGGGATCCGCTTCGCCGATCTGAGCGTTACCGAGCATGTTTTGCAGTCGGTTAATTCTGGATTCCAGTTTGCCTTGCTCTTCTTTAGCGGCATGGTAGCCTCCGTTTTCTTTCAGGTCGCCTTCTTCGCGGGCCTCTTGGATTTTGCGGCTAATAACCCCTCGCTCGACTGTCATTAGTTGAGTGAGTTCAGCCATGAGCCTGTCAAAGGCCGCTTGGGTCAATAGTAGGTCGTCGCTCATAAAAATCTCTTTCGGGTATTAAAACAGCTCGCTTAGCGAGCCATAAATACTCTAACGCAGCCTGCACTCGTCGACCAAGCCGGTTACAGCCATCGAATATGTGTTGAGGTTTATGGTGTACCGGTTGGTTTCGGTGTCGGAAGGTCCAAATTCGTACTCTGCCCAGCCAACAACTCCGAAGCTGTTATCCAGTGCTTCGAAAGAGCAGACAACAGCCGCATCGACTGGTTTACTCAACTCAAAGTCAACTTCAGTACGCCATTCTGAAATTACTCGGAAACCAACGTCGGTGCTTACGACCGGTGAGTAGTTTGCCCACGCGAAATATCCAGCCATTGCGATAAGTCCGGTAACACCCAGTATCGAAAGCACTCGATTTCTGGCTAGGTTACTGGGTCTCTTGGCTCCGTAACGCTCGGCTAGCAGATTTTCATTTGCACTCATCGTGAGAAAAGTTTAAGGCACAGGTGGAATACTTAAGTAATGAATTTCTTGCTAGCGATATTGATCGAAGTTACTGCCACTCCCATCCCAGTGCCGGATGACACTTATAACTCACCCGGCCTCATTGGCTTTATTGTCACTTTTTCAGTTGCCGGCATTGCCGTTGCGCTAATTTTTGACATGAACCGCCGGGTCAGAGCCACTCGCTATCGCACTGAAATCAGGGCAAAACTCGCGGCAGAAGAGCTGGGAAACATCGAAATTACCAAGCCGAATCGGCCTGAGCCTCCTATGAAGCCAAAGCGATCGAACCCAGAAGAGGATCCAGCCCAATAAGTAAACATGCGGTCCAGTGGCAGAAGAATGCCGCAACCGTCAGCGCATGGAAAATCTCGTGAAAGCCAAAGTGCTTCGGAGATGGGTTCGGACGCTTTAGTCCGTAGAACACGGCTCCTAATGAATAACACAGCCCACCGACAATTACCAGCGTCATCATGACCCAGTTTGTTTCAAGGAAATCCGGAACGAATAGAACGGCTATCCAACCCATTCCAAGATAAATCGGAACGTATAACCACCTGGGTGCGTTGATCCAAAAAATCCTAAAGCCGATTCCCAGAAGCGCTATTGCCCAGACAGCTGTCAACAGCAAGACGCCTTTATCAGCGACCAAAGCGGTGACGGCCATCGGAGTATAAGTTCCAGCAATCAGCAAAAAAATGTTTGAGTGATCAATGCGCTTCAGTATGACTTTTGTAACTGGCCCCCAGTTAAAGCGGTGATAAAGCGCAGAATTTCCAAAAAGCAAAACAGAGCTTGCGAAATAGACGGCTGCAGCAGTTTTGGCCTGCCAGCCATCAGAGAAAACGATTAGTAAAACACCGGCAGCGATTACGAACGGCAATACTCCAGTGTGAATCCAACCTCTCCAACTTGGCCGAAAGTCATCCTGCGTGACGGAGCCCTTAAGCTCGTTGAGCGGTATGTGAAGCGGATCCGGGGAATCTGACTTTGCCATGCTTCCAAGGCTAGGGCATTGATTTGTTTCGGGTAGCATTCAGAGGTGCAGAATTTGTTATACGGCCTATATTCCAAAGTTCTTGAGCGGAACCTGAGCAAAGAGGACATGCCCAAGCACATTGGTGTGATGGTGGATGGAAATCGACGTTGGGCAAAGGTGCAAGGCTTCGAAGCCGCCGGCCAAGGTCACGCTGCCGGGGCAAAAAAGATAATCGAATTTTTGTCCTGGTGTTCTGATCTGGGCGTCAAGCACGTGACCCTCTACCTGCTTTCCACCGACAACCTAAAGGGAAGAACCAGTCAAGAGCTCACCGAACTGGTGGACATCATCGTCTCAATGAGCGAAGAGCTTGCTGACATTGGGCGTTGGAAATTGCAAATGGTCGGTGATAAGGAGGCACTTCCTGCCACAGCACTTGGTCGCATGGCAGCGGTCGAAAAAGTGACAAGTAAAAATTCGGGAACCCATGTGAACCTTGCAATTGCCTACGGGGGGCGCAAGGAAATAGCCGATGCAATGCGGGATATATTGCGGAAGCACTCAAAAGACGGCAGCACCGTGGACCAGCTTGCCGAGGTAATGACCCCGGAACTGATTGCGGAACATTTATACACTGGGGGCCAACCAGACCCCGATTTACTTATTAGAACCAGCGGTGAGCAGCGCCTGAGCGGTTTCTTGCTTTGGCAAAGCGCCAATAGCGAGTTTTACTTCGCGGAGGCCCTTTGGCCAGATTTTCGCAGAGTCGATTTTTTGCGGGCGCTTCGAGACTTTCAAGGCAGGCATCGCCGCTACGGAAGTTAGCAAATAGTTTGGTGAACGATTTGATATCCGGCGTGTCTTTTCACTCCTTGCGAAAAACGCAGGTCTAGATTTAGAAAAAGGTTCATACCGACAGGAGCCAAATTGGCAAATACCTCAAGCCCTAGGACCAATTCGAAAAACAAAGCCGGAATTGAGCCTGAGGCGGTGAGCCCAAAAGCCAAAAAGCCCAAGCAACAGACACCCACTTCGTTGAGGACATTTGTCCTTGATACCTCCGTGCTGTTATCCGACCCCAAAGCAATGTTCAGGTTTGCCGAACACGAGGTTGTTTTGCCAATCGTGGTTATCAATGAGCTTGAGAAAAAGCGAAATGATTTGGAGATCGGATTCTTCGCAAGAAAGGCGCTTCGCCTTCTAGACGATCTGCGAAAAAAGCACGAGCGACTTGATTTCCCCGTAGAAGTGGGTGATGGCGGAACTCTGAGGGTAGAGCTAAACCATATTGAGCAAAGCATTTTGCCAACAGGTTTTCAGCTAGGAGATAACGATTCCCGTATTTTGGCGGTAGCGGCGAACCTTCAAAACGAAGGTTTTCAAGTGACGCTCGTGTCCAAGGATCTTCCGATGCGAGTAAAGGCATCATCCATTGGGCTAAACGCCGAAGAGTACCTCCATGAGCTGGCAACCGATGAGTGGAGTGGTATTGCTGAGGTGTCTCTTTCTGGCGATGACATGGCAAACCTTTATGACAACGAGGAATTAGTTCATGAGTCGGCCAGGGAGTTGCCGATGAACACCGGCCTGGTTCTGGTTTCTGAAAGAGGTAGCGCACTCGGTCGAGTTAGCGAGAACCGCACTATCCGCCTAGTCAAGGGCGATCGAGAGCTTTTTGGTCTTCATGGCCGCTCGGCAGAGCAAAGACTGGCCATCGATTCATTGCTGGACCCCGCAATGGGCATAGTTTCACTCGGGGGACGGGCGGGAACCGGAAAGAGTGCGCTAGCACTCTGCGCGGGCCTCGAAGCAGTTCTGGAAAGACGACAACACAAAAAGATCATGGTCTTCCGTCCGCTATACGCTGTTGGCGGCCAGGAACTGGGCTACCTGCCCGGCACCGAAGCCGAGAAAATGAACCCCTGGGCGCAGGCAGTTTTTGATACTCTCGGGGCTCTGGTTTCCAAAGAGGTAATCGAGGAAGTTATGAATCGCGGCATCTTGGAAGTGTTGCCGCTAACTCATATTCGCGGTCGATCTCTCCACGACACCTTTGTAATTGTCGATGAAGCACAGTCCCTTGAACGAAATGTTCTGCTCACGATGCTGTCTCGGGTAGGTCAGAAATCCCGCGTTATTTTGACTCACGACGTGGCTCAACGCGACAACTTACGAGTCGGAAGGCACGACGGAGTTGCGTCGGTTGTAGAGAAGCTCAAGGGCCAGTCAATCTTTAGTCACATCACTCTGACTAGATCCGAGCGAAGCGAAATTGCAGCGCTGGTAACCGAGCTACTTGACTAATAACTGGGGATAACCCAGAGCAGCTTCATCGGTTTGGTTCTAGTTTGTGGTCATGTCCGCAGGCTACTTATCTCTGGTCCCGATGGCACTAATTGCTGCCCTTGCCATCCCGCTGTCGGTTAGTGACATTAGAGAACATCGACTTCCAAATAGATACACCTATTTTCTGATCGCCACTGCCATTGCTGGAACGCTGCTTGCCAGCTTCCTTGGGGCTTTCTGGCTGGCCTTTGCGTCCGGAATTGCCATGGGAATTGTCACTGCTCTTGTCGGATACTTGCTAGCTAGATTCGGCGCCATTGGAATGGGCGACGTAAAACTTTTGATTGCGATGCATATCTGCCTGGGCTGGCATTCGCCGGTTTTGGTTTTATTTTCGCTAAGTCTTGGTTTGGCGTTGGGAAGTTCCGTCGGTCTTGTTGGTTTGGTAATTGGAAAACTAAATCCCCGCACGCTTATACCGTTAGGCCCATATCTTCTGATTGGGTTTTTGGTCGTTTCCTATTCACCGGTGTCGGCAGTTATGACTGGGGTGGCCTGGTCATAGGAAGTACTGCTAGCAGCTGGTCAAGTTGCTCGAGGCTCAGTGTGTCGCCGTCGACATACCCTAGATCAAGCGCGGCCTGTTTCACTGTGACACTGTTTGCCACCGCGTGCTTGGCAATCTTTGCGGCCGCTTCATAACCGATGACCTTATTCAAGGGTGTGACTATCGCCGGTGATGATTCTGCGAGTGCCTTCGCCCTATCCTCATTCACCAGTAAGCCATCGATTGTTTTGTCGGCAAGAACACGCATTGAGTTTGAAAGCAGCCTGATCGACTCCAGGAGAGCGTTCCCCATGACAGGGATAGCAACGTTCAACTCGAAGTTTCCACTTGCACCGGCCCAAGTCACGGTCGCATCATTTCCAATTACTTTTGCGCAAACCATTAGTACCGCCTCCGGGATGACCGGATTCACTTTGCCGGGCATGATTGAGCTACCGGGCTGAAGATCTGGAATCTGCAGTTCGCCGAGTCCAGTGTTTGGGCCAGATCCCATCCAACGAATATCGTTGTTGATTTTAGTTAGGCTTACCGCCAAAACCTTAAGCGCACCGGATGTCTCCACGAGCGCGTCTCGCGCGCCCTGCGCTTCAAAGTGGTCACGAGCCTCGGTGATCGGGAGGCCGGTTTCCTTGGCTAGATGTCTAATTATTGCCTGGGGGAAGCCCTTGGGTGTGTTTATGCCGGTGCCTGTGGCGGTACCGCCCTGCGGGACTTCGCTGACTCTCGGCAGGGTCGCTTCGACTCGCTCGATCGCGTATCGGATTTGCGCTGCATAGCCGGCAAATTCCTGCCCAAAAGTGACCGGGGTGGCGTCCATCAGGTGGGTGCGGCCAGGCTTCACAAGATCAGACCAAGCCACGGCTTTTTTTTCAAGGTGTCCGGCTAGGTAGTCAAGTGATGGCAGCAGGTCTTTGATTAACGCGCTGGTGATTGCAACGTGAACCGAGGTTGGAAATACATCATTCGATGATTGCGACATGTTTACGTGATCGTTCGGGTGGACCTCGGAACCCAGGTGAGTAGTGGCTAAAGTCGCCAAGACTTCGTTCATGTTCATGTTGGAGCTGGTACCGCTGCCGGTTTGAAATACATCAACGGGGAAGTGCTCATGATGCTCGCCGGCAATAATCTGGTCCGCAGCGAACTGAATTGATGCGGAGATAGCAGCTTCAAGAATGCCCAGCTGGGCATTTGCTAGAGCTGCCGCTTTCTTGATTCTGGCCAGCGCGATTATCTGTTCTTTTTCCAATCTAGTTCCAGAGATTGGAAAGTTTTCAACCGCACGTTGAGTCTGAGCGCGGTAGAGAGCGTGTTTAGGAACTTTTACTTCGCCCATCGTGTCTTGCTCTATGCGGTATTCCATCAATCTCTCGCTATCTGTCTATTAGATTTTTCCACGATATTCGACTACGTGGACTTCACCAAGCTCTAGTTTGTACTGTGCTCCGACGATAGCAACTTGACCTGCCTGAATTGCCTCACGAATGACCGATGATTTTTCGGTCATTTCTTGGACGGTGTCTTTGATGTGACGGTTCGTAAATTCGTCTATAGAAGTCTCTCCAAGTGCAAGGCCACGCTCAATGGTGGGAGTTATTCGATTCACAATATTGTGAATGAACTCGCCTTTTGCAGCAAGCGTTCCCTCTTGAGCGGCAATGCCAGCCTTGATGGCGCCGCATTGATCGTGGCCGAGTATGAGAATCAAAGGAACGCCAATCACTTCAACTGCGAACTCCAGAGAACCCAGAATTGTCTCTGCCAACACTTGACCGGCATTTCGAATAACAAATAGATCTCCAAGCCCGACATCAAAGATCATCTCTGCTGCAAGCCTCGAGTCCGAACAGCCAAAAACCGCTGCGAATGGAGTCTGCTCTGCCGCCAGCTCTCGCCGTTTCTCAGCGTCTTGATGCTGGTGCTCGGGGAATCCAGATACGAAGTTCTTATTACCTCGCACTAGCTTGCTCCAAGCCTGCTCGGAGGTCACAACTTCGGCCATGTGTTTCCTAGTTGATTTCAGATGAAATTGATTTTGCTAACTCTTCAAAATCTGCGGTCGCGGCTGTTCCATAAATTACAACCACAGAATTCTCTAGTCGGTGCAACAGCGCATATTCGGTGGTCCCGGGAGGAGAAGAGGGGTTTATTGTTGGCCAAATTTCCCAAGTCAATCCCGATAGTTCAATTTGTCCGTCTTGGAAATTACTGCTTAGTAACGAGCTCTCCCAGGAGGGATTTGAATCAAAGGCTTGAGATAAACCAATGTACTGGTTTTCCTCGGTTACGAATCCGACGTACCAACTCACAACTCCGAGAGTCGTCTCCAAGCGTGCTGCGTTTGCCCACCAGTCCGAGGGGACCTCCGGGCTCAGAGCTTGCTGCCCGAGTGACGCCGATGCGTCAATGGAAATCGTCTGGTAATCCACCGCCGCGATTCGATTGCTGTCATCTCTTGGAACACCCAGATAGATTGCTGCCACTAGACCCATCGTGACTATTAGCGAAAGGACCAAGTTTCTTATGGTTTGTTTTGCTCTGCGCTGCGCTGGAGTGAGGCTCACTTGGTCTGACGCTCCTTGGAAGCCTTGTCTAGTTTCTTGCGAGCGCCACTTAGCCACTCTTCGCAGTGCTTAGCAAGAGCCTCACCGCGCTCCCAGAGGGCCATTGAGGACTCTAGGCTCACATTCTGCTGCTCGAGTTGCTGAACGACTTCCTGAAGCTCGTCTCTGGCCTGTTCGTAGCTCAGTGAACTAATTTCTTTTGACATCTCTCTCCTTAACGTCATTTACTGTTGCCGAAATTTCCTGACTGGCTGAAATCACACTAAATTCTTGGCCTTTTTTTGCTTTGTTGAGCACTTTGCCATCGACCGAAGTTATCACCGCGTAGCCGCGCTCCAAAGTCAGTTGTGGCGAAAGAGATCTAGCGCGCGCGTGCAACTGTTCAACCTCGGAAGTGCTCCGTTCAATTCGGAAGCCCAGGATTTCGCCAAGCCTTCTGATTGCTTGGGTCAAGATCTCCTGTTGGTTATCAATGAAACCGAAGGGGGATGCCAGAACTGGCCGTGATCTCAGCGAGGCGATGCTTTGCTGCTGGTTCTCAACTAATGACGACATTCGAAACCAAATTCGTTCTGCTGCATTGGAGAGCTTAGAAAATTCTTCTGAGATGTCGGGGACAACTCTCTTAGCGGCATCGGTGGGCGTTGATGCCCGCAGGTCCGCAACTAAATCTAAAAGCGGCTGGTCATTTTCGTGGCCGATGGCGCTGACTATCGGCGTTTTCGCAGCAGCAGCGGCCCGCACGAGGCGCTCGTCGCTGAAGGGCAAGAGATCCTGGAAACTTCCACCACCACGGGCAATTATTATCACGTCAACATCACTCATCAGGTCCAATTGCTCAAGCGCCAAAATGATTTCCGCCACCGCTCGATCTCCTTGAACCAGAGTGTTTATGACTTCGAACTCGACCTCTGGCCAACGCAGCTTGGAGTTTTGAAGAACGTCTTTCTCAGCGTCAGATTTTGCTCCGGTAATGAGACCAATTTTGTTTGGCAAAAAAGGGAGAGGCTTTTTTTGGCTCGCATCAGTGAGGCCTTCGGAAATTAGCTGCAGTTTCAGTTTTTCGATTCGCTCCAGAAGCTCTCCGAGCCCAACCTTGTGCATTTGTATAACGCGCATCGTGAGCTTGCCGTTTTTCGGCCAGAAAACTGGTTGCACAAGTGCTACGACTCGGTCACCCTGACTAAGTCCGGGTGCTATCTCAGCGCCGGAGTTGGTAAAGGCATGTATTTCAATTGAATTTTCGATGTCTAGATCGCGGATTGACCCAAACATGTTGGTGCCACGCTCGGTGAACGACTGCAGTTCTCCTTCAATCCATACTCGTCCGAGCTTCTCTATCCAGTCCTTCAGCGATTTAGATAGCGTCGAAACCTGCCAAGGGGAATGCTCAGTGCTAACTTTGGATTGCAACTCATTACCGACCGCTTGCTCCAAACTGACCTCCTTGCTGGGGTTTGTAGAATTGAATGGTGACTGTTATCAACAATACCGACCTAAAAGACACTGGCTCGAACAAGAAAGTCCTCCTAGCAGCCCCGAGAGGCTACTGCGCAGGAGTCGACCGAGCAGTGATCGCAGTCGAAAAGGCTCTTGACCACTACGGTGCCCCGGTGTACGTGCGCAAGCAAATCGTTCACAACAAACATGTTGTGCGCTCACTAGAGCGTCGTGGAGCGATCTTTGTTGAGGAAGTCGACGAGGCCCCCGAGGGTTGCGTCATGATCTTTAGCGCCCATGGGGTGTCTCCGGCGGTAGTTGCGATGGCCGAAGCTAGGAATCAACAAACCATCGACGCTACCTGTCCCTTGGTAACCAAGGTCCACCGTGAGGTGCAGCGTTTTGAAAAAGAGGGTTACGACATTCTTTTGGTCGGCCACGAAGGCCACGAAGAGGTCGAGGGAACTGCCGGGCAGGCTCCAGGCATAGTCCAGCTAATTGACGGCAATGAAGACATAGCCAAGGCTAAAGTGAAGGATCCGAGCAAGGTCATCTGGCTCTCTCAAACTACTTTGTCGGTCGATGAAACAATGGAAACTGTCCTGAAGATTCGCGAGAAGTTCCCACTCCTAGAGAATCCACCAAGTGATGATATCTGCTACGCAACCCAAAACCGTCAGGTAGCAATTAAGAAAATCGGCGCCGATTCTGATCTTGTGATTGTTGTCGGATCCGCAAACTCCTCAAACACCGTCAGGCTAGTTGAAGTTGCTCTTGAGGCTGGAGCCAAAGCAGCCTACCGAGTCGACTTTGCATCGGAAATTCAAGACTCCTGGTTTGAGGGCGTTGCAACAGTTGGAGTAAGTTCGGGCGCATCAGTACCTGAAGAGCTTGTTTCTGACGTACTCGACTACCTCGATGAGAAGGGTTTTGGTAACGTATCGACGGTTACTACTGCAGAAGAGGACATTCAGTTCTCGCTACCTAAAGAGCTTCGCAAGGAGCTAAAAGGCGCAGGGCACGATACATCGAACAAAAAGCGCTAATTACCTCTAGAGAGGTTTTTTAGAAAATTACCAGGCGGACTTGCCAGCAGAACCCAACTGTGTGGCAGCCTGAATCACTCGAGAAGCCATTCCTGCCTCTGCGGCGGCTCCCCAGTTCCTCGGGTCATAGAGCTTCTTGTTGCCAACTTCACCATCAATGCGCAAAACGCCATCGTAGTTTTTCAGCATGTGGCTGACGACTGGCCGGGTGAATGCGTATTGGGTGTCGGTGTCAATGTTCATCTTGATTACACCGAATGAAACCGCATCGGATATCTCTTTGTCAGTTGATCCGGATCCGCCATGGAACACCAAGTCAAACGGATTCTCTTGGCCGTATTTCGCGCCAACTTCGCGCTGAATCTCCTCGAGTAGCTCAGGTCGCAAGTGGACGTTGCCTGGCTTGTAAACACCGTGAACGTTGCCAAAGGTTAGTGCCGAAAGGTATCGCCCTTTTTCGCCCATGCCCAGGGCTTCGATGGTCTTGATTCCGTCTTCGACAGTCGTGTAGAGGTGCTCATCTATTGCACCCTCAACGCCATCTTCTTCGCCGCCAACCGCGCCCACTTCAATTTCCAGCACCGCTCCCACGTTGTGGGTTTTTGCAAGTAGCTCTTTTGCAATAACCAAGTTCTTATCCAGGGCGATTGCCGATCCATCCCACATGTGGGAGTTGAAAATTGATTCTCCGCCGGACCTGACCTGCTCGGCCGAGAGCTCCAATAGCGGCCGCACGAATCCGTCAAGCTGATCTTCCGCGCAGTGATCGGTGTGGAGGGCGACCTTAATGTCGTAGTTTTTTGCGACCTCTTTAGCAAACGCGGCAAAGGCCAATGCGCCGGAGACTCGATGCTTTATTGTCGGTCCCGACCAATAGTCGGCTCCGCCCGTGGAGACCTGCAGGATGCCATCGGAGCCGGCTTCTTGCAATCCAGCAAGAGCTGCATTTAGCGTCTGGGAGCTTGAGACGTTCAGGGCTGGATATGCAAAGCCACCGGCTTTGGCACGGTTCAGCATCTCAGAATATTCGTTGGAAGTTACAACTGCCATGATGTTTGCTCCTTAGGGCTTTGCTGGCTCACCAAGAAGGTGATCTCGGTTTGGACTTTGGTCAACGGTAGCCGACACAAGGTTTTCAATACTCTGGAGTCCACTGGTTGGCTGTTGGACTTTAGCCGCTCCCCATTGAACCGCCGAGGAAATACCCTCTGCGATATCGAACCCGACGCCGTAGGCGGCTTCGTCTACCGGATGGGTTGCTAAGGCAGCAAGGAAGCCAGCAATGGTCGAGTCCCCAGCTCCAACGGTATTGATGACCTTAACTGGAGCGGTGCGGGCATGGATTGCGTGCGAGCTTGTGACTGCAAGGATTCCGTCTACGCCCAGCGAGGCCATCACGCAGTCGATGCCCCAGCCGTTTAGCTGGCGAGCGGCATCGATGACGTCGCCAAAAGTCGCAAGCTCTCTACCGACACACTCAGCCAGTTCGTGGGCGTTGGGCTTCATGATTGTTGCGCTTCCATTCTGAGCCCAGAATCTAAGAGCGGGGCCGGAAGTGTCAAGCACAACGCGAACACCGAGTTTCTTTGTTAGATCAAATAGTGGCTGAAGATTTATTGCCTTGCCTGTTTCCAGTATGTCCGGGTGCGCACCCGCAACAACCAGCCACTTGGCTCCGCTAGCCACCAGAGTCTCCTCGGTGAGCCTTAGAACGTGGTCCCAGTCGGCTTGCTTCAGAGGTCTTGGGCTTTCGTTTATTTTTGTGGTCGGTCCGTTTTCTTCTACGATTGTGGTTGAGACACGAAGTGTTCCTTCAACCCAAAGAGGCGTGAGAAATTCAGAACCGGTACGCTCCAGGACGCCAGTGTCTGAGTCACCGATTGGCACGATTCCAGGGGCTTCTATGTTCGCAAGTCTCAGGGCTCTAGAAACGTTGATTCCCTTGCCGGCTAACTCTTCGCCCACGCGAGTCGCACGATTTACTCCACCGGCCTCTAGGTTATTTACGAAGTAGGTTCTGTCGAGAGTTGGGGCAGGTGTGAGCGTGACTATGGAGGAATTGCCTGCCATGGTTACTCCTTGAAGGTGGGTAGTAAAAACTGAAATTTCACTCACATCTTTGTAGGCGCGTCCAGAACACTATAGCGAAAAGGACTCAATCTTCGGAAAGCTCCTTGGAGGTCATCGCAGTTGGAGATTCTTCGATTTGCTTGGGTTCGCCTATCGAATCGATTCCGAGCTCATTCTCGTCAAGATCATTTAGCTTCCGGGCGGTCACCAACATTCTGGACTCCAGGCTGGACACGAAGGCGTTGTAGGACTTGACCGTAGAGGTGAGTTTGTTACCAAGGTCTGAGGTGAGAGTGGCAAGTTTTCCAACACGTTCATACAACTCCCTGCCCAGTTTGATCATCGAGCGCACTTGCGACTCATCTGCGTTTTGGCGCCAAATGTAGTTGATTGTTTTCAGAACGGAAAACAGTGAAACCGGAGATGAGAGCGCGACGTTTTTCTTGAAGGCGTACTCCATCAGCGCAGGGTCTGAATCCAGGGCGGCAGAAAGCAGCGACTCGCTCGGTAGAAAGCAGATTACAAAATCTGGAGATGAACCTAAGCCAGTCCAATAGGCCTTGCTGCCCAAGTCGTCGATGTGCTTTCTCACTGCGGCCACGTGATCCTTGATGAGGCGGTCTCGCCTGCTGGCTTCTTCGCCGGTTGCAAGCTCCGAGATTGCGCTGGCTTCCTGATACGCGCTGAATGGAACTTTGGAGTCAATGGCAAGTGACTTGCCTCCGGGAAGGTTGATAACCATGTCGGCCCGACCCATGCCGGTGTCGGTGGTGATGGTTGCCTGCTCGGAAAAGTCTGCATGCTTAATTAGACCCGCAAGCTCAACCAGTTTTCGAAGTTGGGTCTCACCCCAGACGCCCCGAAGGCTGTTTGAGCTAAGCGCCTGGGAGAGCTGCTGGGTTTGCTTTCTAAGATTCTCATCGGTTTCGACCGCGGTTCTCAACTGCTCGGAGATTGAGCTGAATTGCTCGGTGCGCTCCTTCTCCAGGCGCTGGACAACATCTTGCATTTGTTGAAGTTGTTGCTTTACAGGTCCCAGCTGAACCAAAACTTTATTTTCTTGGTCTTGCTGATTAGCCTGAATTGCAGAGGCCTGATCGGCCTTTAGAAGCTGAGCGCGCAGCTCTTTTTCTGTCGCCTCTAGACCAGCCAGTTTGCTCCCAAGTTCCGGGTCAGATCCAATTAATTTTCGCTTCTGGAATCTGATGCCGAATCCGGCTCCAACTATTAGGCCCAATAGCAGAGCACTGACGCCTGCCCAAATGGCTGTGCCGCTTGAAATAAGTCCAGTATCCATAGTTCCAAGTATCGCAGTGGGGTCAGACTAATAGGGGCTTAAAACGCTGCTTGGTTTTGATCAGCAAGTCCTCTAAAGAGTCCACTTCGTGACGGTTACCCATATCCAGCGCAATCCTGGCGCAGGCGTCCGCATCAGCCAGCGCATCGTGGTGAGCAAATTCTTCGTGCCCGATCGCATAGGCGACTGCGTTTAGGCGGTAACTGTCTAGGTTGTAGGTCTTCCTGGACATGAGCAGCGTGCAGCCATAGCTCAAGTTTGGTAAATCAAATGACACGGCCGCCGCTGAAGCACGAAGCACCCCCATGTCAAATGCGGCATTGTGAGCCAAAAGTGGCAAACCATCTGTGAAAAGCAATAATTCTGGGAGCACTTCATGCCACTCGGGGGCATCCAGGACATCCTCGGGCTTGATTCCGTGGACCCGAATATTTCCTTCGTGGAACCAGTTGTTTGGAAAAGGTGGGCGAACAACATCGACAGCGTCTCGGCTATTTGACCATCCGAAACCCTCACGAGGCCCACTGCGCAGGGGGACGCCGGGGAGGAATTGGCTGTTTCAAAATCAATGCTTATGAATTCCATGGCCACACATTAAGTATGAGGCAATAAGCTTTGCCGGTGGCCCTAACTATCGGAATCGTCGGCTTGCCCAATGTTGGCAAGTCCACCCTGTTCAACGCACTCACTAAAAACAACGTTTTGGCAGCGAATTATCCTTTCGCCACGATCGAGCCCAACATTGGAGTTGTGAATCTTCCGGACGTGCGCCTCAAGAGGCTGGCAGAGATATTTAGTTCGGAGCGAATCCTTCCGGCAGCAGTGTCATTTGTTGACATCGCTGGAATCGTCAAGGGTGCATCAGAGGGCGAGGGACTTGGAAATAAGTTTCTGGCGAACATTCGCGAGGCGGATGCAATTGCTCAAGTAGTTCGTGGATTTGCCGATAGCGACGTCATTCACGTAGAGGGCAAGGTTGATGCCGGTGGAGACATCGAAACAATTAATACCGAATTGATTCTTGCCGATATGCAAACTCTCGAGAAGGCAAAACCAAGACTTGAAAAAGAAGTAAAGGGCAAGAAAGCCGATCCGTCGGTGCTCATAGTAATCGATGATGCACTGTCTTGCCTAAACGCGGGGACGCCACTTTCTCTTTCGAGCATCGACTTAGAGCCGATTCGAGAACTCGGCCTGCTGACCGCCAAGCCAATTTTGTTTGTGTTCAATGTTGACGAGGAAGTTCTTGGAGACTCGGGGCGACTTCAAGAACTGGCGAACTTAGTCAAGCCGGCAGAGGCGGTTTTCTTGGATGCCAAGGTCGAATCCGAACTTATCGATCTGTCTCCGGAAGAGGCGAACGAGCTGCTTGCGTCTCTAGGGCAAAACGAGTCTGGCCTTGACCAGCTTGCTCGAATTGGCTTTGAAACCTTAGGTCTTCAGACTTATCTCACTGCCGGGCCAAAAGAATCTAGAGCCTGGACAATTCCCAAGGGTGCCAAAGCTCCTCAGGCTGCCGGTGTTATTCACACTGATTTTGAAAAAGGCTTCATCAAGGCCGAGGTCGTTTCTTTCAGCGACCTAGATAGTGCGGGTTCCATGGCGCAGGCTAAATCACTCGGTAAGGCCAGAATCGAAGGTAAGGACTACACAATGCAGGATGGCGATGTTGTGGAGTTTCGCTTCAACGTTTAGCAAGCAACTGACACCCAGTTAGCTTCACGATTCGCCGTTGGGCTTGCTTCGTTCTTTTCGGCCCCGTAATAAACCAAGCTCGTACGAAGTGACAGCAATAATTGTCACCGCCAGTAAGGGCAAAACAAACCAGAGCATGATAATCGTGAAGCCTTGGGCCGCGTCATGCTCTGCTGATGCAAGAACGAGATAAAGAGTGTAGGCGGCGTAGAGCGCCACGAACATCAAGCCTTCCCAGCGCGCAATTATGAAGCCGGTGAATGCAATTGGCAGCAGCGCAACTGCCGCTGCGAGCATCAGTGGAAGATCAAGTGCGATCGCTGCCGAAGGCACCGGAATGCCATCTCCGAAAATAATTGCTGGCAGACCAAGCACCAAACCGATGTTAAAAAGATTGCTTCCAACAATGTTTCCAACCGCCATGTCTCGCTCTCCACGCCTGATTGCAATGATCGAGGTGGCAAGTTCCGGCAACGAGGTGCCAAGGGCGACAACGGTAAGTCCAATAACCAGACTGTTCACGCCGAGCCCGGTAGCAATATTCACGGCCCCCGATACCAACAATTGAGCTCCAAGAACCAATGATCCAACCCCGACTGCAAGTAATAGTGCGGCCAGCCACATGGATGTCGGTTTGCTATTAAGCGGTAGCTCATTTGGCTGATAATCCAGCTTGATAGCAGAGCGCCTGCCAATCAAAATGCTCATAATTATATGGAAAATTAGAACGGCAAGTAACATCATCCCATCAAATACGCTGATTCTTCCGTCTAGGCTCACCAGCACAAGCAATAGCGAAAGCCCGACCATTACCGGAATATCGAACCTAATCAGCTGACGTTTGATGACCAGCGGACTGATGATTGCCGATATTCCAAGAATCATCAGAATATTTACGATATTGCTTCCGACGACATTTCCCACCGCGAGGTCGGGCTCTCCTTCTAGAACGGACCCAACCGTCACGGCTAGTTCAGGAGCGGAGGTTGCAGCTGAAACAATTACCAGACCGATAACCAGTGGCGATAATCCCACTTTAGATGCCAATGTTGATGCGCCACGAACTAGGGACTCGCCCCCCGCTATTAGGAGCAGCAGGCCAGCAATAACCATGACGATGTCGGCAACACTCACTTGGTTAGCTTACGCTTCGGCTATTCCGGTTATCGCCAACTCAACACGTTCATTCAGATAATCCTCGAGGGGTCGTAGGCCCGAGTCGGGAGCAGTTGGCATCCAACGGACCAGCAGTTGCTTTACAGGATTCCCGTCAACAATTGTCTCCCTTAGCACCAGTGGTCCGTTTTCATTCGCTAGTGCCTCTAGGTCGTCAATCGGCAATCGACGAGCGTCAATCAAAACAGTCCTATCCTCGGGGAATTTCGCCGCAAGAAGTTTTCTCCTCAGTTCTAGACGCTCTTGAGCGCTCTGGGCTTGATGGCCAGGTAAAGTCTTTAGGCTCGCCCTGATTATCAAGCCTGGTTCAAACACCTCCCCATGGGTAGTTACCACGAGCGCGCCAAGCAAAAAGCCTTCGCCGGCCTTCTTGAACGAGCTGGAAAAAGGGAGGAGCCCAAGAAGCCTGCGAGCAGGCGTCGATAGTGCAAGCTGCTCAGGGTTCGCACCGGCAGCCAATAATCGGTTGGCTGCAGAAGCGATTAACTCTCTAGTTTCGGTACTCACCGAATTGTGATTCATGGCTATATCGTCTCGTCCAAGTTCCCTTCTGGCAAGCTTCCCCACGGGCCTTGCTGGCATCTTGTCATTTCATTGAATTCGGCTGCAGAGGTCCGGCTTTGGCACTCAAGCTTTTTAGCGAAATTACCGAGATAGAATTAGATACGTGCCTTCCACCATAATTCGCCTCTCAGTCTCTGACGATATCGTCAGTTGGTTCGACGTAATCGGCCCATTTCTTTTCTACACCGTCGTTTTTGGGCTGGTATTTGCCGGCACTGGCCTGTTCATAGGAGCGTTTATCCCCTTTATAACAGGGGATTCCTTGGTATTTGCTGCCGGTTTGGTTGCAGCAGCCCACACCGATTCAATTAACATTTTTGTCATGGTTATAGGGGTTGGAGTAGCAGCCTGGCTCGGCGATCAGGTTGGCTACACGCTTGGCCGGCACTACGGACGCCCGTACCTCGATAAACGTCAGGGAAACTGGTTACAAAAAGCCATCGCGAGGTCGGATCAGTTTTACGAGCGCTACGGCTGGTGGTCGATTGTTGTTGCAAGATTTGTGCCCTGGGGCAGGGTAATAATGCCCGCCCTAGCCGGCATCAGCAAGATGAACTACTACAAGTTTTTTAGTGCAAACGCAGTTGGTGCGATTGTTTGGGGATCAGGACTAACTACCGCCGGTTACTTTACCTATTCGATCCCGGGAGTCAGATCTGCGGTCTACATAATTGCACTTGTTGTAATCACACTCAGCGTTATTGCTGGAGTTCGAACTTGGCGGGCAAACCGCGTCTAGTTTTCCACCCTAATCTCGCATAACTCACTTGTTTGTTCTTGCTCGTAAAACTCATCTTCCTGAATAGACCAAGCTGCCCAAAAAGAGTCAAACTGCCCCTGATCTCTTGCGGAGAATCTCGTCTTTCTTTGGCTTGAGTCACTCTCGATCCAGATGGTTAGGTCCGCTAGTTCGCTGGATGCCACAGAAACAGAGCCGCAGCCCTCCACAATTATTAGATTGCCGCCCTCGAAACTGCGCCAACCATTCGCTGGTTCGTTTGCCATGCCTCGCGCACCAAGTTGCCAATCCCATACCTGCCAATCGGCCTGCTTTCCTTTAGAAATGGGCCCGAGAATGCTTCGGTTTAGATAAGACGATCCTGCCCTGAGCCATCCCAGCCAGGATATAAATCGTCCATGTGATTAGCTTGGGGAGTTGCTTCTCTGATTGAAAATTAGCTCTGCAAGCTCACCGGCAAAACGCGACTTTCCGGATCCAGCTCTGCCGTCAATCAGAACTATGGCCGTGTTTTTTGTGTTAAGAAGAACTTCAAGCTTTGAATGAGCTGAAACCAGGGCGTCTTCGTAGCTAGGCAAATTTCGCGGCATATGGCGAGTTTAGGCGGAATACCCGTAAGCTTAGAAAGGCTATTCCAGCCTCCTCAGAATTTTACCAACCCAAGGTCTATATAAAAATGAAAAACAACGCGCTTAGGAACCTAGCCATCGTGGCCCACGTGGACCACGGTAAGACTACTTTGGTGGACGCCATGTTGCGCCAGACCGGCTCTTTTGCCTCCCACGGAGCACAGGACGAGCGCGTCATGGACTCCGGCGACCTTGAGCGTGAAAAGGGAATTACCATCCTGGCCAAGAACACTGCTGTTCGCTACGAAGGACCTGCAGCCAAGGGTGAGTCGATTGTCCTAAACGTTATTGACACCCCGGGTCACGCTGATTTCGGCGGCGAGGTTGAGCGTGGTTTGTCCATGGTTGATGGTGTGCTACTGCTAGTTGACGCATCAGAGGGCCCATTGCCACAGACTCGGTTCGTGCTTCGTAAGGCACTTGAAGCAAGACTGCCCGTGGTGCTACTTGTAAACAAGACCGATCGTCCGGACGCCAGAATCGACGAGGTGGTTGAGGAAAGTCACGACCTACTCCTAGGCCTCGCCTCTGATTTGCACGACACTATTCCAGACTTGGATGTCGATGCAATCTTGGACCTACCTGTTATTTATGCGTCAGGCCGAGCTGGTCGGGCATCACTGAACAAGCCAGCCGATGGAGAGTTTCCGGACTCGGAAGACCTAGAGCCACTGTTTGAAGCAATCTTGAAGTACATTCCGGCTCCTTCTTACGAAGAGGGTGCTCCACTGCAAGCACACGTTACCAACCTTGATTCTTCGCCATTCCTCGGTCGTCTAGCACTGCTTAGGATCTTCAACGGCGAAATCAAGAAGGGCCAGACAGTTGCCTGGGCTCGTCAGGATGGAACCACCCAGAACGTGAAGATTACAGAGCTGCTTGGTACAAAAGCTTTGGAGCGTATGCCAATCGAGAGTGCTGGTCCTGGAGACATCGTGGCTGTTGCCGGCATCGAAGACATCACCATTGGTGAATCACTCTGTGACCCAAATGATGTTAGGCCGCTACCGCTAATTACAGTTGACGATCCTGCGATCTCGATGACCGTTGGTATTAATACCTCTCCTATGGCAGGCCGAGTCAAGGGTGCCAAAGTAACCGCTCGTTTGGTGAAAGACCGCCTAGACCGTGAGTTGATCGGTAACGTTTCGATTCAAGTTCTCCCAACCGAGCGTCCAGACGCCTGGGAGGTTCAGGGACGAGGTGAGCTTGCTCTAGCCATTCTCGTTGAGCAGATGCGTCGCGAGGGTTATGAGCTAACAGTTGGTAAGCCACAGGTAGTTACCAAGAAGGTCGATGGCAAGGTTCACGAACCGGTTGAAGACCTGACCATTGACACTCCAGACGAGTTCTTGGGTGCTGTCACGCAGCTTCTGGCTGCTCGCAAGGGCCGCATGGTCAACATGACCAACAATGGCACTGGATGGGTGCGATTGAGTTCATGTCCCATCACGCGGCCTTATCGGATTTAGAACTGAGTTCTTGACCATAACAAAGGGCGCTGGTATCGCGAACGCACTTGCCGCCGGCTACGAGCCATGGTTCGGACCGATTATTACTCGTCAGAATGGCTCGCTTGTTGCAGACCGTGCCGGTGTTGCAACACCATTTGCGATGATCGCACTGCAAGAGCGCGGGTCATTCTTTGTGGAGCCAACCAGCGAGGTCTATGCCGGAATGGTTGTAGGAGAAAACTCCAGGGCTGATGATATGGACATCAATATCACTAAGGAGAAGCAACTAACAAATATGCGTGCTGCTTCCGCTGACAACTTTGTCGGCCTAACGCCTCCAAAGAAGCTTTCTTTGGAAGAGTGCCTTGAATTTGCTCGCGAAGACGAATGTGTCGAGGTTACGCCGGAAGCCACCAGAATAAGAAAGCTGGAGCTAGATGCAAACGTTAGGGCACGCAATGTTTCTTCAAGAAAGCGCGCTTCCGAGAACTAAACGATCTTGGAATCTATTGAATAGATTTCGGACGGGTCTCTACGGGTTCTTGTTGCTACTTCACGCTCAACTACCTCTGCGCTCTGGTTTTCAGTTGTTCCTTGCTTGCCAATTGCAATCACGCAGATAACATCCCGGTCCTTAGCGCCGACTATGTCTGAGACGATCTCGTGATTGACGCCTCCCATGTAGTGAGCCTTAAGGCCCATGGCTTCGGTTTGAGTAACTAGCTGGCTCGCTGCAAGGCCAACATCAAAGTGGGTTCCCCCTTGGTTTCTAGGTTCGCCATCAAATTTTATATCAGCCAGCAACACCGCATAGGCAGAGCCCTGAGGCGCCCAGGTCTGGTTAAAGCCCTTTAGCCCAGATTCTGATATTTTCGCAAAGAGATCGGTTCCAGATCTCAGTATCACCACGTGCCAATTTTGATGGTTGCTACTCGACGGGCTCCAACGGAAGGCTTCACCAAGGCTTGTTGCTTCGCCGTCGGACAGTCTGTAGCTTGAATCAAAGATTCTTGGGCTCCAGCGGTTAGCGATAAGTGGGTGCAGGTCTGCGCTAGTTTGGGCAGGTTTTTCTATTAGAGAACTCATAATTACTTCAACAGTAGCCGGTTAGTCATTAGTCCCTTCCGGCGCTAACATTGGGGAGTGTCATCTCGGGGTTTGATTCTGTTCTCGATGGCTGGCCTATTTTGGGGCCTTCCATACTTCTTTATCGCACTTGCTCTGGAGAGCTTCTCAACACCCACAATTGTTTTTGCCAGGACATTCCTTGGCGCACTGGTTCTGATTCCTTACGCGGCCTTGACCGGTGGGCTAAGACCAGCCCTTAGGGCTTGGCCTTATGTGGTGATGTTTGGACTTATCGAGATGGTGGGTCCCTGGTTCTTGATTACCGAGGCTGAGAAAAACATATCTTCCGGTCTTGCCGGTCTATTGATTGCGACCGTGCCATTTTTCGCCGTCGCAGTGCTGGCTATTTTCCTAAAGGATCGCAAGGCTCTGCGTCCGCGCTCTTTGGCTGGAATGCTCATCGGCTTCTTCGGTGTAGTCGTGTTGGTTGGAATTGACTCATTCTTGGGGGCAGTGAATCCGCTATTTGTGATGATGGTCATCCTGGCTGCCGTGGGTTACTCGATCGCACCGATTATTGCCAGCAGAAAGCTGAACCATGTTCCGAGCGCAGGGGTAATTGGTGTCAGCATGGCGATGGTTTCCATCGTATACGCGCCGTTTTCTTTGCCCGGCTTGGGGGATGAGCTTGGCTGCGGCTACCACCTCGAGTATCTGGGCGATCATAGTTTTAGGCCTGGTTTGTTCGGCGTTGGCGTTTGTGGTGTTCTTCATGTTGATTCAAGAGGTTGGGCCAGTCAGAGCCACTCTGATTACCTACGTCAACACTGCCGTAGCTCTCTCATTGGGCATTGTGTTTTTGAACGAGCCAATCACTATCGGTCTAGCCGTTGGATTGCCACTATCGCAATCGGGCTTTACTTGGCCGGGGGCACCGAGAAAAAAAGAGAGATTCCAGAAACGCCGGCGTAATCAGCCTAAGCGAATCGTTTTCGGCAGTTGATCAATAGTTAGATCAGGTACAGGTCATCTCCGGTGATGTTTAGCAATCTGGCATTCACGCCGACCGCAACTGTTCCGGCCGGCATGTCTTTGGTAACCACGGCGTTAGCACCAACTGCGCAATCATTGCCAATATGAATATTGCCAATCAACTTTGCTCCCGCACCGATAATTACTCGATCTCCAACCGTGGGGTGACGCTTTACTGGGTCCAAGGTTTTACCGCCCAGGGTGACGCCGTGGTAAACCAGCACATCGTCTCCGATCACTGCTGTTTCGCCTATTACAACTCCCACGCCGTGATCAATCACGAACCGCTTACCTATTGTTGCGCCGGGGTGAATCTCAATGGCGGTAAAGAATTTAGCGTGGTTTGAAACCATTCTTGAGAGCGTGCGAAGCCGGAGCTTCCACAGTCTGTGAGCTAGACGATATAGCCAAACTGCGTGAAGTCCGGCGGATGTGAACCAGAGTTCCCAGGCGCTCAATGTGGCTGGATCCCGCTCAAGTCCTGCGCGAATGTCTTCTCTAATGCTCAATTCTTGCTCTGGTATTCGTCTTGGAGGTCGCGGTAGAGAGTTGAAGACACATAGCGCTCACCAAATGAGGGAACTATTACCACTATTTGCTTGCCCTCAAATTCTGGACGAGTTGCAACCTGGCAGGCTGCCCAAAGAGCGGCTCCCGAGGAGATGCCCGCCAAAATGCCCTCTTCGGCCGAAGTTCGCCTCGCGAAGTCAAAGGCGGTTGCGTTTTCGACGCTGATGACTTCGTCATAGCTACTAGTGTCGAGAATAGAGGGGATAAAGTTGGGTCCGATTCCAGCGAGTGGGTGTCCGGCCGCATCGCCTCCGGTCAGCAGTGGAGAAGAGGCAGGTTGAACAACGAAGCTTTTTATCTTTGGGTTCAGTTCTTTTAGACGCTGTGATGTTCCAGTGATCGTTCCGCCGGTGCCGCTACCTGCAACAAGGGCAGCGACTTGGCCGTCGGTATCAGCCCAAATCTCTTCGGCGGTAGTCCTTCGGTGAATGTCGGGTCCGGCTTCATTATCAAACTGACGCATCATGACTGCGTTTTCGATTGTCCTGCCCAATTCATCGGCTTTGGCAACCGACCCCTTCATGCCCTCTGCTGCAGGAGTGAGTACTAGCTCCGCACCGTAGGCACGAATCAAGATTTTGCGCTCCATGCTCATGGAGTCCGGCATGACAATAATGGTCTTGTAGCCGCGTGCCGCACCCACCATGGCCAGCGATATGCCAGTGTTTCCGCTGGTAGCTTCAATAAGAGTCCCGCCAGGCTTGAGTTCACCTGATTTCTCTGCGGCATCCACCATGGCGATACCAAGTCGGTCCTTCACTGAGGACGACGGATTGTAAAACTCAAGCTTGGCAAGCACAGTCGCCTTAGCTCCGTCGGTTACTTTGTTGAGGGTCACCAGAGGGGTGTTTCCGAACACTTCGGTGATGTTGTTGTAAATACGCAAAAGATCAGTCCTAAAAGTTGAGGCTCCAAGATTCTAACCAGAGTGGGGAGTGCATAAGTCCTTATTGCCAATTGTTACGGCTTGGGTATTGATTTGGCAAGAGTGGCTAAGTCAAAATCAGAGCGATCGCAAATACTGTTTGTCTCGATGAAGAAACTCACTTTGGCTGTCCTCTTCGGAGTAGGCGTATTTGGCCTTGCTGGCTGCAGTATCCAAGAAGTAGCCTCCACTGCAGCCGACGCTGCTGCATGCAAGGCGCTCAGTTCAACCCTGAGTGGTATTTCTGGTGCGTATCAGCAGGGTTTAGTTGACTCCGGCGTAGTTGCTCAGCTCGATTCGATTGTCGGAGACCAAGTCGATTTTTTACTCTCGACTGAATTGGCAGCTGACCTGGCTGAGCTCGCCAAACAACTAAGCCAATCAAGCCCTGCTCAGGGAACTTCGGACAAGGTCGCTGAACTAACCGCAAATATCGCGGAAAAGTGCTCCGGCTACGGCATTGATTTTTCAAACTAAGCGTGACAGCACATCTGGCTTCAGTAACCTAAGAGCATGAATTCATTGCCCCCGGAACTGCACCCCGACCGCAACTTGGCAATGGAGCTGGTGCGAGCCACCGAAGCCGCGGCAATTCGTGCCTATCCTTTCATTGGAAAAGGCGATAAGAATGCGGCCGATGGCGCGGCAGTCGACGCAATGCGAGCTTTCTTGGGGACCGTCAACTTTGAGGTCTGTAGTATCGTGAGGGCGAAAAAGATAACGCTCCAATGCTGTTCAACGGTGAAATCGTTGGAACCGGTAACGGCCCTAAGGTTGACATCGCGGTGGACCCAATCGACGGCACATCATTGACCGCAGCCGGAAGGCAGAATGCTATCTCTGTGATAGCGGTAGCGGATCGCGGTTCCATGCTTGATGCTTCATCGGTTTTCAAAATGGACAAGTTTGTGACCAGCCCCGCCGGCGTCGGTGTGTGTGACATTAGGCAATCGATGGATGAAAACCTCCGTGCCTATTCAAAAGTAACCGGGAAGCCGATGACTGAGATTCTGGTGGCAGTGTTGGATCGCGAATACAACGCTGAACTAGTGGATCAAATCAGAAGCGCCGGAGCAGCCACTAGGTTGCTTCGAGACGGTGATGTTGCCGGTGGCCTTCAGGCAGCTAGGGCAAATTCACGAATCGACATGTGCGTCGGCAAGGGCGGGTCGCCCGAGGCGATCATTACCGCTTGCGGTATTCAAGCATTGGGTGGTCTTATTCAGGGCATTCTTGCTCCCGGCGACGAGGAAGAAAAAATGCGCGGCCTAGAGGCTGGCTTGAAGTTTGAATACGTTTACGAGAACAACGAAATGGTGAAGTCTGACAACACGTTTTTTGTAGCCACCGGAGTGACAGACGGAATGCTGTTCGCCGGTGTCAAAAAACTTGGTACGACAATAATCACCGAGTCCTTGGTGATTAGAGGAAGATCCGGAACAGTGAGAACAGTTTTGGCCGAACACAAGGCAGGCCGCTGGCTCTAGTGGACTAACTCGTCATCAACAAAGTGGTTTTTAGCAATTTGAATCCCCATCAACGCGCTAAATAACGCAACCCCAAAGAACATCCACAATGTAAATTCCCAGCCTCCGGTAATTTCTCGGAAGACTCCCACCGAAAATACAATAATTGTTGTCATTGTGTAGCTCATGCCTTGACCGAAGGAACTGACGGCTAACACCGTGCTCCGCTCTCTTGAGCGCAGGTTGTAGAGGGTAAGAGCAAGCGGGAACATCGTCGGCCCAAGGCCCAGGGCCGCAACCCAAATCCAGAGGTGTGCCCCGTCGGTCCAAAGAATACCCAGGGCTCCGGTCATACCCATAGCGCTTGAGAACCAAATAATCGGAGCGTGGAGCTGCTTGTACTTGACTGCTAGTCCGGGGACTATGAGTGCTGCTGGAAGTCCCAAAATTGCAAAGAGTGATAAGAGTGCGCCGGCTTCCGCCACGCTAACCGAATTGTGTTCAAGTAATAAAAGCGGCAGCCACGCAAAGCTCACGTAGCCGAATACCGAAGTCATGCCCTGGGTCCCGAATATTGCCCAAGCTGTTGGCGAGCGCCAGATTGCTTTTTGCTTGGCTACACCCGGCAGGGGCTTCTCAGGCGTGGAGTTTTTTCGAAGGGCAATAAGCGGCAGCAAGGTAAGTGCCGCCATTAGTCCCCACTGTCCGAGCGAAAAGCGCCAGCCGCCTAATTCCGCGAATGGAACAGCCAAAAATGACCCTGCTGATGCGCTGAGCGCTGTTAGTGAAATGTAAAAACTAGAGATCAAGCCCACTCGGTTTGGGAAATACTTACGAACCATGACGGGCATCAGTATGTTTCCAATACCCATGCCCAAAAGACACATCATGCTGCCGACAAATAGGGCAGTCGAGTCCCAGGACAGAGCCCTTAGAACATGACCACCAATAATCAGCAGAGAGGTGGCGATAAGTGTTTTTTCAACACCGATTCTTCTTGTTGGAACATTTGACATCGTGGTTGCAATTGCGAAAGCTAGCGGAGCGGCGATCCCAAGTAGGCCAATGGTCACAATGGGGAGCGAGATTTCCTCTTGAATGTAGGTAACCAAGGGCGAAAATGAGCCAACGGCAGTCCTAATGTTAAGTGCGAGTATCGCGATCGCTACGATCGCCAGCCATTTAGTTCGTCGTTCGGTCAAAGCTAAGAGTCTGTCTGAAGAATTTGAAGTGCTTTTTCGTGAAGCTTTCCGTTGGTCGCTAAAACTGTTGAAGTGTCGTTTTCTAATGGGCCAGAAAATGACGTGATCATGCCGCCGGCCTCGAGCAGAATTGGAACCAATGCTGCAACGTCATAAATCTTGAGGTCGTGCTCGGATGCAATCTCAATCGCGCCCTCGGCTACGAACATGTAGCTCAGGAAGTCGCCATAAGCACGAGTTCTATGAACCTTGGTTGAAAGTTCCATGAGCTGATTTAGGTACCCGGCGTCACGCCATTGCTCCAATGAATTAAAACTTAGAGTCGCATCGGCAAGCTCTGAGATGCCCGATGCCGCAAGCTTTCTAACCGTGCCATCAATGTCTCTTGTGAATGCTCCCTTGCCGCTAGCAGCCCACCAGCGCCTTGCCAGGGCGGGTGCGGAGACCACCGAGGCAACCAGTTCATCATCAACGCGAAGGGCAATCAATGTTCCCCAAATAGGTACACCTCGCAGATAGTTTGCGGTGCCATCGATGGGTCGATTATCCAATTCCTGTGGGAGTCACCGGTATTTCGAACTCTTCTCCAATAACGGAGTCGGTGGGCGATAAAGCTTCAATAAATCCCGAAGTTTTGTTCAACTGCCCGATCGGCATCGGTTACCGGGGTCCGGTCGGGCTTCGCTTCAACTTTTAGATCAAGTGCCCGATAGCGCGAAAGTGCTATCTCATCGGCGGCATTCGCCAGGACCTGGGCAAGCTCTAAATCGTTCATCTTGTTACCTAATCTACCGAGGAAAGTGACTCGAGCAGTCTTCGAAGCGAGTCCAGTCTTAGGGCTGAAATTTCTCCGGCCAGCATTTTTTGATCCAACGAGCAATCAGGCGAATCGGCCAGATGGGTGCATCCACGGGGACAGTCGCTACTCGCATCACTTAAGTCCGAAAAGCCCTTGAGCAGGCCATCGGCATCGATGTTTGAAAGGCCAAAGCTTCGTATTCCCGGGGTGTCAACCAGCCAGCCGCCCTGCGCTCTAATGGCATGAGCGGAGCTAGAGGTGTGGCGTCCTTTACCGGTGACCTTATTTACAATCCCAGTCGCACGGATAAAATCCGGAGCTATTTGGTTAATAATGGTTGTTTTGCCAACTCCCGAGTGCCCAACAAACACAGTTGTGTTGCCTGCGAGCATTTGTTTGAGTGATTCTAAGTTCGGAGCATTTTCCGAGGTTTGAATAATCTCCAAGTCAAACCCTTGAAAGCTGTCGATGAAATCTTGTGGATCCGCGAGATCGCACTTAGTCATAATCAAAATCGGCTTTAGTCCAGAGTGAAAAGCAGCCACTAAATATCTGTCGACTAGCCTTGAGCGCGGTTCGGGACTTGCTGCGGCCATAACAATCACTAGTTGATCTGCGTTGGCGACAATTGTTTGCTCTAGTGAGTCGCCGTCTTCGGCTGATCTTGAAAGAGCGTTCTTTCTAGGTTCAATGCCCACGATTCTGGCCAGTGCGCCGGAGGCGCCTGTGACATCGCCGTCTAGCCGAACTCGATCACAAATCACGCAGCCATCTTTTCGAAGCTCTTTGGCCAATGTCGCCGTTATTTCCTTACCTTCATCGGTAAGAATTCGATACCTAGCCAAGTGAACCTCTAAGACCATTCCTAGTGGCGCTTTGCTAAAGTCTGGACGTCGCTTGGTTCTTGGCCTGGAGCCTTTTGGATTTGGTCTGATGCGAACATCGTCCTCATCTAGATCCATTCGATCAGCACTAGACCAGGTCATTGTGACCCAAGCATGTCAAGCCACATCTTCGCAAAGCCAGGTATGGTTTTCGCGGTAGTTTCAATGTTCTCTACTTGAACGCCACCTACCGCTAGTCCTATAATCGCCCCGCTGGTGGCCATTCGGTGGTCGTGATAGGT
>FUWD013232410.1_pt1 | contig 37093 bp, 40 predicted proteins | sample 1063281 | NCBI WGS metagenome assembly FUWD01 (sample SAMEA79048168, study PRJEB19326) | metagenome | biome: marine | reverse complement strand
ACCCCTCGCCCATTTCGGAGGGGAAAATATTCTCCCGCTCCCACATTGCGTCGGCGTATTCGGGGGAAACGGCGCCCAGCTCCACGAGCTTTGCGCCGCAGAGCGCTATGGCCTCCTCTCGCGAGGAGGCCATAGCGTCTAAGGCGATACCGGCCAGTTGAAGCAGATTAGCCATCGGAGATGACGTCACCGTTCTGAATAGCTCCAACCAACTTCGCGATGTTGAGATCACCTAAGAACATGTCGAAGACGATCACCACCGAATCGGGAACGGCTTGCTTCGCGCGGGTACTGAGCCCCCGGTGGACAAGCACGATCTCGTGCGGCGTTTCCTTGAGTTGGTTGACAGGGGAATGCGTGACCGCAATCCCCTGCGCCTTCAGTTGCTTCGCAAGTTGCCGGGCGACCATAACGGAAGACCCCATGCCTGCTTCGCAGGCAACAACAATTTGCTTGATATCACTAGCCGATACGGAGGCCATGGTTACTTACCAGCCTTCATTTCTTTGCTGCGGTCCTGTGCTGCTTCGAACTCAGCCTCGGTGGAGTCAACCTTCGAGAGCTTGAGAATGAACCAGGTCACCACGAACGACGCTGCGGCCGACAACGCGATACCCAGCAAGACACCCAGGTGGTTACCTGCGGGGGTCACTGCCATGTAGGCGAAGATCGATCCGGGGGAAGGTGTGGAAACAAGCCCCACTCCGGTCACCATGAAGGTTGTTACTCCCACCATGCCACCAACAATGACACCCAGGACAACCTGAGGCTTGAGGAGAACGTAGGGGAAGTAGATTTCGTGGATTCCACCAAGGAACTGGATAACGATTGCACCGGGTGCGGAACCGCGGAGCAGTTTCGGACCGGCGAGCCAGAAGGCTACCAACAACCCAAGTCCTGGACCAGGGTTTGTTTCCAGCATGAACATGATGGATTGACCGGTTGCTTCTGCGTCCACCACTCCCAGAGGAGCGAGAACACCGAAGTTGATGGCGTTGTTCATGAAGAGGATCTTTGCTGGCTCGATCAACAACGATGCGAGTGGTAGCAAGGAGTTATCGACGAGCCATCCCACGCCATTTCCGAGGAAAGTGGTGATCCCGGAAACGATGGGGCCAATGCCGAGGTAACCCAGCATGGCGCCGAGCATTCCAGCAATACCCAGCGAGAAGTTGCCAATAAGCATTTCGAAGCCGGGAGGGGTGATGGGGTCAAGTACCTTGTCGATGTACTTGAGGATCCATGCCATCAACGGTCCAATAATCATGGCGCCGAGGAACATGGGGATGTCGGTTCCGACAATCACACCAACAGTGGCAATCGAACCAATCACCGCACCGCGCTGACCGTGAACGATGCGACCACCGGTGTAACCGATAAGGATCGGCAACAGGTTCAGAATCATCGGACCGACCATGGACGAGAAGTCCTCGTTGGGCAACCATCCGGTGGGGATGAACAGAGCGGTGAGGAGACCCCAGGCGATGAATGCTCCGATGTTCGGAATCACCATTCCTGCGAGGTTTCCTCCCACTTTCTGAATTCCGGCACGGAAGCCTGTTTGGCCACCACCGGAGGGAATAAATTCACTCATTGGTACTACCTTCCTTCGAGAGGTTGTATTCTTTGTGCCCGAGTCGCTGGGGAAGGTGGCTCAGGGAGAATGAGCTCCCTTCCCCGGCTTCTCGTGCGTTTCCGTTCCCAGTGTGGGAAACGAAACCTAGTGTCGTGGCCATCATGCGACGACCACCTCCACCCCGTAGTGGGTGAACTTGTCGATAAAGCTTTGCTGGGTATCCAAATCGGTCACGAGCCGATCAAAGTCACCAGGGGCGCTAAAAGTCGCGGGGTAGGTGGAGCCAAACTTTTTGTTATCCGCCAGCAAAATCGTTTCCGCAGCATTCGAGAGCATGACTTTCTTGACGGCTGCCTCATCCGTGTCAAAAGCAGTGAGCTTCAAATCTGAAGAGATCCCGTTTGTTCCCATGAAGGCCACCACCGCGTTCAGTCGACCCAGGTCTTCCACAGTGCGGGCACCGAGTGCGCTGAGAGTTGTGGGGCGAATACGACCGGGGAGCATATAGGTCTTCGTGGAGCTATCGGCAATGCGAGCGGCCAGGTTCACACTGTTGGTGACCACCAGGAGGTCTGGGCGGTTGCGCAGAGCAGGGGCGAGAAACTCTGTCGTCGTTCCGCCATCAACAAAGATGCAGCCTTCGTGAGGAATGTATTGCGCCGCAGCTTCGCCGATTCGTCTTTTGGCTTCGGGATTCAGGTTTTGGCGCTCAGGAATCGTGAATTCGTGGGCAAAGCGTTCCATGGCAATCGCGCCGCCGTGAACCCTGCGCACGACGCCGCGGCGCTGGAGAATGTCGAGGTCGCGGCGAAAGTTTCTGTTGCTACGCGAAGTTTGGTGGCTGCTTGAGTGGCGTCGAGTCGGCCCGCTTCGCGGGTCCATTCAGCGATAAGAAGTCGCCGCTCTTCTGCCAACATCATTGTTGCCTTTCGGATTTCTATGAAATACCTGGCAAAAAGGTACCACAAACCCACAGAAAGCAACATTCAAAACCACAGAAAGCCATAATGCTGTACTCGAAGGGCTAGAGGCGACCGGGCTCCGCCAGCTTTAGCGACCGGTCTGGTGCGTGCGTTGAGTGCACCGTGGGAAGGGAAGCGAGGTTCTCCAGCTGAGATCCGGCTTGCTGAACTTTCTGGGCTCCCCAGGCGACGGCTTGTGACACCGCGCCGGCGAGGTCACCGGGGTGGGACACCTGGTGGGCGAGGAATCCCGCAACGCTTGCGTCTCCGGCCCCAATAGTGTTCAACACCTCGAGGGGCTCGGTCCACGCATGGACGGCACTGGCGGCGCTCATCCCAACAATTCCATCGGGGCCCAAACTCACCACCACCATGCCGACTCCCCAGCCGGCGATTTCTTGACCCGCGTCAATGACATCGCCCAGCGTTGTCATCGGGCGAGAGACACATTCGGCAAGCTCGCTGGCATTGGGCTTGATGAAGTCGGGAATGCCTGCCCGAGCGGATTCAAGAAGAGCCGGGCCAGAGGTATCCAAAGCAACCTGGCAACCCAGCCCCGACACCTCTTTCAAGAGTGACGACAGAGCGTGGGGTTTACCTGAGGAGGTTGTGGGAATTGTTCCTGCAAGCAAGAGCCACGCGGCGTTGTTGAGCTTGACCTCAGCCACAGCGAGCGCCTGAAGGGCGTCCCACTCAGATTCCGACAGGGCCGGCGCTGCTTCGTTGATCTTGGTCGTGCGTCCGTCAGGTTCGAGAATGGTGATGTTGTTGCGAACGCTCTGCGATGTGGGGGACCCAAGAAGAAAAGATGTCCCAGACCACTCTTCTTGGTCGGTTGCGGTAAGCGGGGCGATAGCTTCTGAGGAAACTCCACCGAGAAGCAGGGCCTGGGTGACGTTCACACCTTTGCCGGCAAATTCTGCCCTCGCACGAGTGGCGCGGTGGACACCGCCAAGCTCCAGCGACGACACCAGGTAGGTCCGGTCGATGGCGGGCGCAGGCGTCACAGTAATGACCTGAAAATTCTTACTCACAACCCCTACTCTTCCATAGGCCTTCGAGCCCGAATTGTTCACCCCGCGTTCACCATCACGCATCGTGAGCGTCACCTGGGCCGGAGACAGTATGGGGGACACTTCCGTGTTGCTCCATCACTCCTAGTTCCCAAGGATAGGTAAATCACTATGATCGCTCGTTCCAAGAGTCTCGCGGGTATCGCGCTTCTCGCGTCTGCAGCATTTGTGCTCACTGCATGTGCCGCAACCGAAGAAGCAGCCCCCGCAGAGTCAAGCACCACAGACGCTGCCTCCGCTGAAGCACCCGTTGCGCTCAGCGGTACCCTCGTAGGCGCAGGCGCATCCTCACAGGGTGCAGCCCAAGAAGCGTGGGTCGCTGCTTTCCAGACAGCAAATGAAGAAGTAACCGTTTCCTATGACCCCATCGGTTCTGGTGGAGGGCGCGAAACCTTCCAAAGCGGAGCGTCTTCATTCGCTGGTTCTGACCGCGCATTCAAAGTCGACGAAATTGCTGAAGGTAACTTCGGTTCTTGCGTCGCTGATGCCGGCATCTGGGAAATTCCTGCCTACATTTCTCCTATTGCGATTATCTTCAACCTCGATGGCATCGCGACCCTGAACTTGGACGCTGATACTCTGGCGAAAATTTTCACCGGAGAATCACCAACTGGACTGATGCGGCCATCACGGACCAGAACCCCGGCGTTGAGTTTCCTGACCAAAACATCACCGCAGTTCACCGATCCGATGACTCGGGAACCACGGCGAACTTCACGGACTACATGTCAAAGGCCTCCCCTGACTTCTGGCTCCTTGCTGGAGAAAACGCAGGGTCCTTCGAAGCATGGCCAGCCGAGTGGGGTGGCGAGGGAGCTCCTCAGACCTCCGGTGTTGTTGATGCTGTGACCAATGGTGTTGGCACCATCGGTTATGCAGACGCATCTCGCGCAGGCTCGCTGGGTGTTGTCTCGGTAAAGGTGGGGATGGAATACGTTCCCTACAGTGCAGAAGCCGCAGCGGCCATTGTCGATGCCTCTCCCGCAGCCAACCCTGGTGAGCGTGGGGAAAATGACCTCGCCATCGAACTGGACCGGGCGACCGAAGCCAGTGGCACCTACCCGATTGTTCTCGTCAGCTACCTCATTGGTTGCAACGATTACAACGATGACAGCGTGGTGGACCTCGTGAAGGGTTACGTTTCCTACGTGATGAGCGAAGAGGGCCAGCTGGCTGCTCAAGCAAACGCTGGAAACGCCCCTGTCTCGGCGAACACCCGCGCGCAGGCTGAAGCAATCCTCGCAACAATTCAGTAACACGGTGTGATGGTGGGGGCCTCAGATATGTGTGAGGCCCCCACCTTTCACTCCCGCTAGAGTTCTTTAGAGCCCCACCCCCACGCCAAGCCCGCCGGAAATTGTGAAGGTCGTGACGATGACGCAGGAGATGGGTGGCCCCACAGCCATTACCCCGCCTGCCCGGCCAAAAGTGGTTGTCCGCGTTGGGGATCGAGTCTTTTCTGGCTCAGCCCGAGGCGCCGGTATCTTCATCTTGGCGATGCTGGCAGCGGTATCGGGATTTCTTCTTCTCGAGGGCTTCCCGGCGATCGTGGCAGACCCAGAAGATATTTCTCTGCTGAGTGGACAGTCATTCTGGCTGTGGGTCGGCCCCCTGGTTTTTGGAACATTCTGGGCATCAGCTCTGGGGCTTTTGGTGGCATTCCCCCTCGCTATTGGGATTGCCCTCTTTATTTCCCATTACGCGCCGCGTCGAATCGCCACGACCTTGGGCTATTTGGTGGACCTTTTGGCGGCGGTGCCATCGGTTGTCTACGGATTGTGGGGAGCGGTGATTCTTGCCCCGGCCATGCAACCTCTCTACGTGTGGCTGGAAGACAACCTCGGCTTCATCCCTTTCTTTGCTGGTCCTGCCTCGGGCACGGGCCGGACGATTCTGACCGCCGCCCTTGTTCTTGCTGTCATGGTTCTGCCCATCATTACGGCTGTGTCCCGAGAGGTATTCCTGCAACACCCGTCCTTTACGAAGAGGCCGCATTAGCGCTTGGGGCAACCCGGTGGGAAATGATTCGGACTGTTGTGTTGCCCGTGGGGCGAGGCGGCATCATTTCCGCCGCGATGCTGGGGCTTGGTCGCGCACTCGGAGAGACCCTCGCGGTAGCGATGGTGCTCTCCGCAACGGGAGTTATCTCACTCAACCTCATTAGCTCTGTGAATCCCTCGACCATCGCGGCAAACGTCGCGCTGAGCTTCCCAGAGGCATACGGGCTCAACGTGAATGTCCTCATCGCTTCGGGACTGATTCTCTTTGCCATCACCCTCGTTGTGAACTCCGTTGCTCGTTGGATTGTGAACCGACGCTCCGAATTCTCGGGGGCAAACTAGATGAGCCTTAGTAGCCCGCGAATGGGTCAGAACTCAAACGCTTTTGCCAGAGGAAAGCTTGGGTCATCGGTTCCGAGCCTCATGTTGGTGGGGGGACTCGCTCTTTCCTGGACGCTTTTCGCCGTGTCTGCGCCCAATGACTCCGACTATGAAATCAACCTTCTCGTGGTGGCTGTGGTGGGGATTATTTTTTTCACCCTCGGCCTTTTCGGCCTTGCCGTCCGAGTTGAAGGCAGAAGACGCGCGGTTGACCGACTCGCCACCATTTTGGTTACTCTCGCCTTCTTCATCGCTCTCACGCCTCTGATTTCATTGATTATTACCGTCGTGAGCGAAGGCGCTGTCCGATTTGATGTCGACTTCTTTACCCTTTCCATGCGAAATGTTGTGGGGGAGGGCGGCGGAGCGGCCCACGCCATCATTGGCACCCTCATCATGACCCTTGCCGCGAGCGTTATCTCTGTGCCGATCGGCCTCCTGACCTCGATTTACATCGTCGAATATGGCACTGGAAAACGCCTGACGAAGTGGATCACCTTCTTCGTTGATGTCATGACGGGCATACCCTCGATTGTTGCCGGCTTGTTTGCCTACGCACTGTTTGAGATTTTGTTGGGTCCGGGAACCAGGGTTGGTATATCTGGGTCTGCCGCGCTGGCCGTGTTGATGATTCCGATCGTGGTGCGCTCGAGCGAAGAGATGCTGCGTTTGGTACCCAATGAGTTGCGTGAAGCCGCCTACGCCCTCGGGGTTCCCAAGTGGCTCACCATTCTTAAGGTCGTCCTTCCCACATCCATCGCGGGAATCACCACGGGAATCATGCTCGCTATCGCGCGTGTGATGGGAGAGACAGCCCCGCTCTTGGTTGCCGCCGGGTTCAGCAACGACTTCAACTTCAACATTTTCGAGGACAGGATGCAAAGCCTTCCCAACTTCGTGTATTACTCCTACATCGCCCAGGGTTCCATCCCTGAGGCCTACCTCAACCGGGCCTGGGCGGGAGCACTCACCCTCATCCTGATTGTCATGGTTCTCAACCTGGGAGCCAGACTTATTGCTCGAACCTTTGCCCCCAAACTAGGCCGCTAGAAACACTGAGGAAGACAATGTCAAAGCGAATCGAAATCAAAGATCTCAACGTCTACTACAGCAAGTTTCGGGCGGTGGAAGACGTCAGCATGAAAATTGAGCCCCGCAGTGTTACCGCTTTTATCGGGCCCTCTGGCTGTGGCAAGTCCACTCTTATCCGCACTCTCAACCGCATGCACGAGGTGATCCCTGGCGCCTATGTGGAAGGCGAAGTACTGATCGACGGCGATGACCTTTATGCACCCGGGGTGGACCCCGTAATGGTGAGACGCCAAATTGGCATGGTCTTTCAGCGGCCCAACCCCTTTCCCACCATGTCCATCAGGGACAACGTAATCGCCGGTGTGAAGCTCAACAACCGTCGGATTTCAAAGTCCGACGCCGATGATTTAGTCGAGAAGTCGTTGCGGGGAGCAAACCTTTGGGAAGAAGTGAAGGATCGCCTCGATAAGCCGGGTTCGGGTATTTCAGGGGGGCAGCAACAGCGGTTGTGCATTGCACGAACCATTGCTGTTGAGCCAGAGATCATCCTGATGGATGAGCCCTGTTCCGCCTTGGACCCGATTTCGACTCTCGCGATTGAGGACCTCATCGAGGAGCTCAAAGCGAGATACACCATCGTCATTGTTACTCACAACATGCAGCAGGCCAGCCGCGTGAGTGATCGCACCGCCTTCTTCAATATTGCCGGAACCGGAATGCCCGGCAAGCTCATCGAATTTGATGACACCGCAAAAATCTTCTCCAACCCTTCGGTCAAAGCCACCGAAGATTACGTGTCGGGAAAGTTTGGATAGTTTTTTGATAGAGGGAACCTGGTTTCGCGCCAAAGCAAGAGCGATGGCTTCTCAGGCTTTTCCTGGCGACCCCACACTCCGATTCCCCTTTTAGGCGAGGGGCCACGGACCAGGGTCTATCTCGTGGGTCAGTACGCGAAATGCGTCCGAGCGCCTCGTGTCTTCTTCGAAGTTGGGTGCCACACTCGGACACCACAGCCACCGCTGATGGCGCAGTGCCAGGCCAGAGGTGTCGCTCTCTGCCTAATCCAGCAGTTCAGAGATGAGGGTTTCCACTCGGGAACGAATGTCGTTTCGGATTTCGCGGACAGTGTCAACGTCCTGACCGACTGGGTCTTTTAGCTCCCAGTCTTCGTAACGCTTCCCCGGATAGAACTTGCAGGCGTCGCCACAGCCCATCGTCACCACCACATCGCTGGCTTGCACCTGCTCATCGGTAAGAATTTTGGGCTGATTGTCGTGGATGTCAATCCCCTCTTCGGCCATCACCGTGATGGCGACCTCATTGATACTGTCCTTCGGGGCGCTCCCCGCACTCATTACCTGGATGCGGTCGCCTGCCAAGTGGGAGAGGTACCCCGCAGCCATCTGGGATCTACCCGCATTGTGGACACATACGAATAACACGGTGGGCTTATTAGCCATCAATTTTCTCCTTTTTTGCATTGATTAGGGGAACCGCGACGACAAGCGCTAGGGCCACTCCTATTACCTGGGCTCCCATGAACCCTCCTCCTGAGAAGGGGGCAATACCGGCGAAAGAATCGCTAAACATGCGGCCAAGGGTAACGGCAGGGTTTGCGAAAGCGGTCGAGGAGGTGAAGATATATCCGGCACCAATCCAGGCAGGAACGGCAACGGGAATAAGCGAGGACTGGCCTCGGTTGACCAGCACGAGAATGAGGACAATCAATCCCGTGGTGGCGACTATCTCGCTCACGAAGGTCCCTACGCCCAGGCGGTTTTGGGATGCAACCTCGAGAAGCGGCCGATCAAACATCACGTGAGCCAGCAGCACACCCGCGAGTCCTCCACTGAATTGAGAGGCGCCATAGGCGAAGCCCTCCCGCAGTGGAATGTCTCGTCGTATCACAAACGCCAGTGTCACAGCGGGGTTCAGGTGGGCGCCAGAAAGGGGCAACGTCACCAGAATGAGAACCCCCAGACCGAAAACAGTCGCGATTTGGTTCAGCAAGAGGGCCACTCCACTATCGAGGGTGACGGATTGAGCCATAATTCCCGAGCCCACCACCACGGCAACCAACAGCGCAGTTCCTATGAACTCCACGACGACCCGAGAGCCCAGTCCCATGCTCCCTATTCTGCACCCTGGCAGGACGGAAGTCACGCTGCGGTAGGTGTCATTCATCCAATGTTCACGTGGCGGCCGGCAAAAAAATAGAACGGGAAACGACGAGGTCGCCGCGGCCGCCCCCTCGGTAAAAGTCACCGTAGATTACGTGTCGGGAAAGTTTGGATAATTTCTTGTTAGAGGGAAACTGGTTTCGCGCCTAAGCTAGCGCGATGGCTTCTCAGACTCTTCCCGGCGACCCCACACACCGGTCAACAGCGGAGGCGATGGATCGAGAAGACCCTCTCGCGTTTTTCCGGGAGCGTTTCTTCCACGCGGACCCCGATCAGTGCTATCTCGATGGCAACTCCTTGGGAAAATTACCGCTTGCCACCCTCGATGCCGTCTCAAACTTTCTCACTAAAGAATGGGGAACGTTGTTGGTGGGGGGCTGGTCGCAGTGGATTGATCAAGCCCAGAGCGCAGGGGATCTTCTTGCCCGTGCCATTTTGGGCGCGGGGCCTGGCCAAACTTTGGTGTGTGACACCACCTCGGTCAATTTTTACCAGCTCGCAGTGGCGGCGGTGAAGGCAAGACCTGGGCGCAAAACCGTCATCATCGATTCCGCAAACTTCCCCACCGACCGTTACATCATCCAGGGTGTCTGCCATGACTTGGGGTTGAATCTTGTCACTTTGGATACCGATGGAAGTGGTGGCCCCGGCGCCATCCCTGTTGATGTTGAGCATGAAAGGGTGACCGCCGACGCCTTAGCTCCACACTTGGGGCCAGATGTCGCCCTGGTAACCCTCCAGGCTGTCAACTACCGTTCTGGGTCCCGATCAGAACTTGCGGAAATTAGTGCCGCGGTGAAAGAGGTGGGCGCCCTAATGTTGTGGGATTGCTCACACGCCGGTGGCGCTATTGAACTCGATTTTGATGGCAACGGTATTGATTTAGCGGTGGGATGCACCTACAAATACGGTAATTCTGGACCCGGTTCGCCGGCATGGTTGTTTGTCAGGGATGATCTGCAGAAAGACCTGAATGTGCCAATTCAAGGCTGGTTTGCTCAACGGGATCAGTTTGTGATGGGTCCCTGGTTTGAGAAAGCGGAAGACTTGCGGGCTTTTCAGATCGCCAGCCCCTCCATCATGGGAATTAGGGCTGTTGAGGCGAGCTATTCCCTCATTGAAGAAGCAGGAATCGTTGCGATCGAACATAAGGCTGCTCTCGGTACCGACTTGATGATTGCCTTAGTTGATGCCTGGCTTGCGCCATACGGTGTGACCCTTCAAACACCGCGCGAAGCATCCCATCGGGGCGGCCACATCGTCATTAGCCACCCTGAAGCTGCGGCGATTGCTCAGGGCTTGCGGGAACTCGCCAATGTGGTTCCGGATTACCGAGAACCCGACACTATTCGTTTGGCGATATCCCCTCTGCCCACCTCCTACACCGAAGTGTGGGACGGCTTTGACCGGCTGCGAGGGCTCCTGGAGTCTGGCGAATTTAGAACAGTAGGACCCCGGGACAGCAGGGTTACCTGATGGCTGAACACGACAAAGCAGTCACGTATACGAGCTATCTCAAGGTGGACGAACTGTTGTCACTGCAGCAACCGCTTTCGGAGGGACCCGAACACGACGAGCTGTTGTTCATCACAATCCACCAGGTGTACGAACTGTGGTTTCAACAAATCCTGCACGAGCTTTCCGCAGTGCAGCCGGCGTTGGAGAGGGGAGACACGCACCGCAGTTTGGCTTTGCTCTCCCGAGCCCGCACCATCATGAAGACCTGTGTCGCACAGATCGACGTCTTGGAGACGATGACACCGCTCCAGTTTGCGTCCTTTCGGTCCAGGCTTTCCTCGGCGAGCGGTTTCCAGTCGGCGCAATTTCGTGAGCTGGAAGCGGTGTTGGGTCGCCGCGACCACGCTGGGGCGGGAGCGAAAGAAGGCTCAGGGATGAGAATGGCGGAGCACCTGGTTCCTGGGTCGCCGGCGCGGTTGCGCGTCGAGGCAGCAATGTCTCGCAGAAGTGTGTGGCACTCTGCGCTTTGGTATTGCCATATGCGTGGTCACAACATGCCACAGAGCGTCCTGGAGTGTGATGTGTCACAAGCCTGGGAGCCGAGGGAAGATGTCCAAGCAGTGTTGGTGAACCTTCACCACACGGACCCGGAGTCGGCGATGGTGTGCGAGGCGCTGGTGGATCTGGACGAAGGGCTCGGCGAGTGGCGCTACCGGCACGTCAAGATGGTCGAGAGAACTTTGGGTAAAAAAATAGGGTCTGGTGGGTCCTCGGGTGTGGCCTATCTGGCTTCTACGCTTTTCAACCCTTTCTTTTCCGATCTTTGGGAAATCCGCAGCCAGCTTTAGTTTCGGCTCAAGAAAAGTGATTTTCGGGTTGGCGGGGTGTAGTCGCAGACATCCCCGGGGCACAGCTGGGGTGTTTTCTTAGCGAATACCCGGTGCAGTTCACAACCGACACAAATTCCAAACGCTGTTTCAAGGTAAAGAAAGAGGAGACAGAGGCTACAGAACGCCAGCATCACCGTATTGGGGAGCCCGAGGAAACCCAACCCCAGGCACGCGCTAAAGGCCATGGCGAAACCTAGCCACCAGGCCAGCTTTTTCTGAGCGGCGCCCACCCATTCTGGCCGCTGGCGCCTCACGATGAGCGCGCCCAGCGCCATGCTGGGGGCGAAGCGATGGTTCACGGTCAGGCGGATTCCCATATCGAGAAGGAAGAGGATCGCGAAACCTCGCAGGGGTTGAAAGTCATCGGTGAAGAGGGCGTACGCGGCGGCAGAAAAACCGAGAACAAACAACAACCCGGCGGCGGCCCGGACAGCCCGCTCGTTGAAGACGGGGATATCAATACCCTCAACCTGTTCGCCAAAGTCCGGTGCTGGAGAGAGTGTCGAGGTCATCCCGCAATGATACCCCAGGGGGTATCATTGGGTTTCTCCCGTAGCTCTCCCCCTCTACGCTGGAGAGGTGAAAATTCCCGCACTCTCCCACGATGTCCGCGCGGCGCTGGAGGCCGGTAAACCGGTGGTTGCGCTGGAATCGACCATTATTTCCCACGGGCTCCCTCGGGGCCAAAATCTGGAGGCAGCGCGGGGCTGGGAGAACCAAGTTCGGGAGGCGGGTGCCACCCCGGCTACGGTCGCGGTAATCGATGGGGTCCCCACCGTGGGCTTAAATGCCGCTCAGTTGGAGCGCATCGCGAGTGAAGATGTTCCCAAAGCGAGCGTGCGAGATTTGCCCGCGGTGATGGGCCTGGGTCTCTCGGGAGCCACGACGGTGGCGTCCACTGCATACCTTGCCAATCTCGCGGGCATCAGGGTTTTTGCTACCGGCGGTCTCGGTGGCGTTCACCGGGGAGCCCAGGAAAGCTTTGATGAGTCGGCTGATATTCCCATCCTTTCCAGCACCCCCATTACGGTCGTCTCTGCGGGGGTGAAATCAATTCTCGATATCGGCGCCACTTTGGAGCGACTAGAAACCTCCAGTGTCGCCGTCCTGGGCTACCAAACCTCAATTTTTCCCGCCTTCTGGCTTCGCGAGAGTCCGTATTCGCTCGAATGGAGGGTAGAAACCGCGGAGGAAATCGCACGGGTGATGGTGGCGCGCGATGCTCTCTCCCAACGCGGGGGAATTGTGGTGGCAAACCCAGTCCCTGCTGCGCAACAGTGGGACCCGGTTCGTCACGATGAGATCCTTGTGTCGGCGCTTCGGGAGGCACAGGAGCAGGGGATTAGAGGAAACGAGGTGACACCTTTCCTCCTGTCTTACGTGGTTGCCGCTTCCGAGGGGGAAAGCCTCCGGGTGAACTTGGACCTTGTCACCAATAACGTGGCACTGGCTACGGAGATCGCTCTAGCCTGGTCGCACGCTAAAGCGTGACACTGATGTCTCGTGTCGTGGTCGCCGGAGATGTTATCGACGACGTGATTGCTGTGCTCCAGAAACCTTTCCGAATCAATACCGATACTCCGGCTCAGATCAAGCGAACACTCGGTGGCTCGGCCGCTAACACGGCAGTGTGGTTGGCGCACGAGGGCCTTTCCGTAGATTTTTTCGGACAGGTTGGTGTGGCCGATATCGCCCGGTGCGAGCAGGACTTTCGGGAAGCCGGAGTGACACCCCACCTTTCGGGCGACCCCGGTCGAGAAACCGGATCCCTCGTTATTGTGAGCCACGGAGAAGACCGATCGATGCTGAGCGATCGGGGCGCAAACGTGGGGTGGGATCCAAGGAGCATCTCTGATGCGGTGCTGGAAGGTGCAGCCTGGTTACACCTCACGGGTTATGGGTTTTTCCACCATAGGGACCCGGCCAGCATGAGGATTCTTATTTCCCGAGCTCGAAAAAAGGGGCTGGGGGTGATGGTTGATGCGTCGTCCACAGGATTTCTTGCCGATGTTGGCCCGAATGCCTTTCTTGAGTGGATTAGTGAGGCAACCCTTCTGCGGTGCAATGAGGAGGAGGCCTTGGCCTTGAGCGCTAAAGACACCCTCCCGTTGGCTCTCACCGCATTGGCAACACTATTTCCGCAGGTGGTCATCACCCGCGGAAGTGCGGGGTCCCTCGTGTGGGACAGCGGTGGGGCGCATCAGATCCCGGCCATCAAGGTTTCAGGGCTTCGTGACCCCACTGGTGCTGGGGATGCGTTTAATGCGGGAGTTCTCCGCGGACTCATGGCGGGATCCACACTCCGAGAGGCGGCGGAATGGGCTGCTGGGTTAGCGGCTCAGTGCGTTATCAGGCTTGGCGCAAGGCCTTAAGTTCGGCAAAAGCGGCGAGGGCTCGATCTCGACTGGCTTTCATATCGACAATGGGTTCTTCAGGGTAACCCGCCGGGTCTTCCCCCAACCATCTCGCCCGGTAGATGCCCTCTGCGTCAAACTTGTCGGCCTGTAAGAAGGGGTTGAAGATCCGAAAATAGGGGGCTGCGTCAGCACCGCTGCCGGCGACCCACTGCCAACTTGCAGGATTGTTGGCCTCGTCAGCATCGACGAGGGTGTCCCAGAACCACGCTTCCCCTACCTTCCAATGGACGAAAAGGTTTTTAATCAGGAACGATGCCGCCACCATGCGGACGCGGTTGTGCATGTAACCGGTGTGCCACAACTCCCGCATACCCGCATCCACGAGGGGGACACCGGTCACACCTTTCTGCCAGGCCTTCACGGCGGCTGGGTCTGGCTCATCCCACGGGAACTTGTCAAACTCTGGCCGGAAGTTTTTCTCCGCCAACTCTGGTTGGTGAAACAAAATGTTGTAGGAAAACTCTCGCCAGCCCACTTCGGACAGAAACTTTGCGGTGTTTTTTTCCGCCAGTTCGGGAACTCCGGATTCGAGGCGATTCCAGATCGCATGGGGGCTGATTTCTCCAAACCGGAGGTGGGGGCTCAGCCGGGAGGTCGACTCAATTCCTGGTTCATCTCGGCGGTGGTACGAACTCAAAGTCTCGTCGACAAAGGTTTCGAGACGGTTTTGTGCCCCTTGCTCACCGGGGGTCCAGAGTGCGGCAAGCCCGTGGGACCATTCGTTGCTCGGCATCAGGGCCCAGGACTCTAGTTCTTCCCCCACGACATTGGGGACAGAGCTAAGGGCAGTGGGGGCAGGGAGAGGAACGCGGGGCGGCTCGGAGGCAAGGCAGGCTCTCCAAAAAGGAGTGAAAACACGGAACGGGTTTCCTTCGCCATTTTTGATTTTCCACGGTTCAAACATCAGGTTGCCGGCAAAACTGTCGCACGAGATCCCCTGAGATCTCAGTTTCTCTTTGAGCACGGCATCGTTGTCGCGCGCCCGACCGTATCGCCGATTCCAGAAGACCGCCCCCACGTCGTGTGTCGCGGCGAGCTCAAGAATTATGGGGGAGGCTTCGCCACTTCTGAGGATGAGTTGCCCCCCGAGTTGCGCAATATCGTGGGATAACGCGGTGAGGGAATGATGCAACCACCACCGCGTTGCCGCACCGAGCGGTCGGACACCCGCGGACTCTTCGTCATGGATATAGACCATGATCACCGGCGCCTTCCGCTCAAGGGCCGCGTGGAGTGCCGGATTATCAGAAAGCCTCAGGTCGTTTCGCAACCAGACGAGGGAGGGCTTTTCGCTCATGCCCCAAGCCTAAACGGACTCGCTGAATCCGGACCGGCACAGCAAACAGGGCCGGTTACTGAGGCGAGTAACCGGCCCTGTTGGCCACCAAGAGTGTTATTGCAATCACAGTGTCGAAGGTTGTCACAGCACAGCGTTCAACAACCCCACTATATAACAAAATGGTAACGGTGTGTATCCAGCGCTAAATCATGTCCGGTGAAGGGGCGACACCATATTGGATGGTGACATCGGCGTGACGGTCAAAGCGATATCCCACCCCTCGCACAGTGCGGACAATATCTTCGAAGCGTCCCAATTTTGCTCGAAGGCGACGCACGTGAACATCGATTGTGCGGGCGCTGGGGCTTTCCTCTTCACCCTCAACCCAGAGGGCTTCAATGATGTCAGCGCGATTAACGGTTTGTCCCTCCCGAAGCACCAGGAACTGCAGCATCTCAAACTCTTTGAAAGTAAGAGGTGCAGTGTCACCCTCCAGCACCACCCGCTTGCGGGAAATATCGATAATCACCCCGAGTTTTTCGGGCGGTGACGAAGGGGTGAGTTTTGCTAAAGCGGCAGGGTCATGCAAGGCCATCCGCACAATATCGAGGTCTTTACCCCCCGCGCCGACGGGCGCGAGTGCTATTGCCGCGTGGATCGCAGAGCCTGGAACAAACCCTTCCACCGATTCTTTGAGCTGGGTCACGATGTGGTGGAGGCTGTGGCCGGCGGCCTGGGCATCTTTTTCGCTGATGCCGACATACAGGGCGAACCCTCGGGGTTCACTCGAAGAAGAAAGAGTCATTACTGTCGATTCGTTATGGGGCAGGAAGCCCAGAAAGAGGAAAGTGGAGGGGGTTAGCTACACATTCGACAGCAACAGCACAGGGGCACGGCAAAGATGCCAGAGGGGGTGCCCGTGAGAGTCATACTTTGATTATGCGAGTCTGGGGATTCAAGGTCAAGTGGTGGAAACTATTCCACTGTTCCATACAGACGATCTCCCGCGTCCCCGAGGCCTGGAACGATGAACCCTTTGTCGTTGAGTTTCTCATCCAGCGCCCCCAAAACGATAGTGAGATCACGCCCCACGGTCGCGTCTTCAATTGCGGCCAGACCCTCCGGGGCTGCCAGCAAACACACGGCGGTCACATCGGTGGCGCCTTTGTCGAAAATGAAATTTATCGCCTGGAGAAGAGAACCTCCGGTGGCCAACATCGGGTCAAGAATAAAACACTGCCGGTTACTGAGATTCTCGGGAAGTCGTTCTGCGTACACACTGGGTTCCAGTGTTTCCTCGTTCCGAACCATACCGAGAAACCCTACTTCCGCACTGGGCAGCAACTGCACCATGCCTTCGAGCATTCCAAGGCCTGCCCGCAAAATTGGCACCACAACAGGTTTGGGGGAGGCGAGCTTGGTGCCGCTCATCGTGGTGACGGGGGTGCGAATCTCGTGCTCTGTCACACGGATGTTGCGGGTTGCCTCATACGCCAGTAATGCAACGAGTTCGGAGGTTAGTGCGCGGAAAAGTGGTGACGGGGTAGTTTCATCCCGCAGCAGGGTGAGTTTGTGAGAAATCAGGGGGTGTTGTGCAATATGAACCTGCATTCCTCCACCCTAGCCGAGCTAGGGTGGAGGAATGGCGGGTCACGAAAGGGCGATGGAACGCCTCATTACTCTCGCTCAGGAAGCACTTGACAGCGGTGATGTGCCGGTGGCTGCGGCGGTAATTGACCACGCAGGATTTGTCATTGCCCAGGCCACGAACACCAAAGAGCGCGATAGCGATCCCACCGCACACGCCGAGATTCTTGCCCTGAGGGCGGCGGGCAAAGCTCTGGGGCTCGCCAATCTTCAAGGCCACACCTTGATGGTGACCCTCGAGCCCTGCGTGATGTGTGCCGGGGCAATCACGCAGGCCCGAATCAGTACCCTCGTCTTTGGCGCCTGGGACGATAAAGCGGGTGCCGCGGGGAGCAAGCACGACCTGGTGAGAGATCGTTCCCTGCCCCACCGTGTGGAAGAAGTTATCGGGGGTGTGCTGGAGGAACAGTGCGCGCAGCTGTTGAAGGATTTTTTCGCCCTCAAGTAGCTCTAGGACACCACACCCGTCCAGACAACGGACATTACGACGTTGGAGAGGCCCAGCAATCCTGTGGTGTGAAGCAGGGGAAGCAGCGCGCGCTGGTTACCCGTGGGGGACACCTTGCGTTGGCGCCTTCGAGCTGAGAGAGCAATGAGGAAAATCACGAGCGTTATCCCCAACTTGACGCTGATTTTTGCGTAGTTGAGGGATATTTCTTCGTCAGCTAGGCGCATCTCGGCAAGCCCTGTGAGGCCCACTCCTGTGACGAGTTGAAGAAGCGCACCGGTGAGCACCCACCCGAACGCAAAGTTGGTGTGGGAGCGCATTTGGATGAAGAAGGGACCGAGAATCATGGCCAAGCCGAGGAAGTGAAGAATCAGAGTGATGTCGCGGAGAATGTCCATGGTTCCATTCTAATCTGACGCCTTAATCACAATCACGTCGGTGGCGGGGTCCTCTCGGGAGGGATCTCGCACCAGCTCGGGTTCGATATAAATTTCTGCGGTCTCTCCGACAACCTCCCGAACACGCCGTTTTGCATCGTCGAGGGTGTTGGCGAGCACATACACGGGGAGCGAATCAATGATGTGCAGCGTTGCGGCGATTACCCAGTGGCCATCCGGTTCGCTCGCGATACCGAGGCGAAGCACAGATTCAACGTCAGGGCTGTCCAGAAGAGCCGCGAGAATTGGCGCACGGTGGGGGAGTTCCTCGAGGGATTTCTTTTTGCCCATACCGGACCTCTTTTTCTCCAGCGCCATCGCTATTAACTCCCCCAATCTACACTGGCTTAATGACTACGTCACTTCCACGTATTACGTTCCTTGGAACGGGGAACATGGGCGGCGCGATTGTGTCGGGGCTTCTTGCCCCCCACGTGACCGTCACCAGCATCACCGCCACCACCGCAACCGCGGCTTCGGCCAGGGCGCTCAGTGCCCAAGGCGTTAAGGCAGTGTCTCTCGAAGAGAGTCCGGGGGCTAACCGCGATGCAGCATCCGACGCAGACATCATTGTCCTGGGCGTAAAGCCATACCAAATCCTTGACGTGCTGGCCGAGCTGGCGGGTCACGCCAACCCGGCAGCGACAATCGTCAGTATTGCGGCCGGCATCACTCTTGAGTCTCTGGAGCAGCTCTGGCCGGGGGCGGTCCTTCGTGCGATGCCAAATACCCCCTCTCAGGTGGGGAAAGGGGTGACCGGACTTGTCCGTGGCGCTCGAGTGTCTAAGGAACAGCTCGAGCAGGTAAGAACTATCTTTGCCACGGTGGGTGAGGTCTTAGTCATCGACGAAGCACATATCAACGCGCTGAGCTCACTCTCCGGCTCGGGTCCGGCCTACGTCTATTTCTTTATGGAGCGTTTCATCGAAGTGGCGAAGGAGTATGGGTTCAGTCCTCAGGAGGCACTCACCATGGTCCAGGGGACTTTTTCTGGTGCCGTCAACCTTTTGGAGGCCACCCAGAAGACGCCCGGCCAACTTCGCGAAGAGGTGACAAGTCCGAAGGGGAGCACCGAGGCCGCGCTCTCGGTTTTTCACACCGCGGACCTAACGCAGATTATTCGAGACGCTACCGAGGCCTCGATCACGCGGGCCGAGGAAATGTCGAAAGAGTAACTACTTCTCTAAAGCGGCGAAAGCTTCGATGTCTTCGTTAGTTCCGGACACGATAATCAAGTCGTGGTTGGTGACAACAGTCTTTTCCGTTGCGTAGGTGAAAGGTTTGCCCGGGGACTTGACACCCACCACGGTGATGTGGTGTTTGGAGCGAACTTTAGAGTCCTCCAGCGAGAGCCCCCGAATGGGCTTGGGTGGGTACATCTTTACCAAAGCAAAGTTGTCATCAAAACGGATGAAGTCAATCATCCGACCGGACACCAGATGGGCCACACGCTCCCCCGCTTCGCGCTCAGGGTAAATGACGCGGTGAGCACCAATTCGGGTCAAAATTTTGCCGTGTGATTCACTAATCGCTTTTGCCCAAATTTGGGGAACCTTCAGATCAACAAGGTTTGTCGTGATGAGCACGCTCGCCTCAATGGACGATCCTGTGGCCACGACCGCGATGGGGAAATCACCACCGCCCACCTGTTGCAGGGCACTCATGTTGCGCGCATCTAAAACTGCGGTGTGACGCACGCGGTCAGCCCACTTTTGAACCAGGGCCGGGTCTTCATCAACCGCGAGCACGTCGCGTCCGAGCTTGTCGAGCTCGCCGGCGGTCGCGGCCCCGAAGCGTCCTAAGCCGATGACGATAACGGGGGCATCATGGGGGATTCTTTCAACCAACGATTGGCCTTTCTTTTGCCCGGCGATACACAGTTTGCCGGTGGGTTCCACTGAGCGCAGTCGCCAGCGTCACTGTACCAACTCGGCCCAGCAGCATGGTCGCAGAAAGAATGTATTTGGCCGAGTCGGGGAGGTCGTTGCTCGTGAATCCTGCGCTGAGGCCGCAGGTAGCGAAGGCAGAAATAACATCAAAAAGAATCCGATCGAGCGGTGCGTCCGTTACGCGCATCAGCGCAATCGTTGAAATAGCAACGATGCTTGCCCCCCACAACACCACGCTCACCGCCAACCGAACCGTGTCCGAGGGAATGCGGCGTTCATAGACGACGATGTCCTGATTGCCCCGCGACTCGGCGAAAGCGGCCAAGAACAAGATGGCCAACGTTGTGACCTTGATTCCCCCAGCTGTCGAGGCAGAACCCCCGCCGACGAACATTAACATGTCCAACACGAGAAGTGTGGCGCCCGAAAATTCCGTTGTGTCCACGGTGGAGAAACCACCGGATCTGGCCATCATCGAAGTGAACACCGCGGTCATGCCTTTGGTGCCCGGGTTCTGGTTGCCTAACGTTTCTTCGTTACCCCATTCCAGCGCCGCAATGGCGAGGGCTCCCACGACCAACAACAGAGTGGTGGTGGAAAGTGTGAGGCGGGCGTGCATACCCAGTCGAGCGTGGTCCCATGTTCTGCGCTGGCGGCGCTGGCGTGCCGTCCGAATGGCGCGGGAGATGGCGTAAATCACGGGGAAGCCGATGCTTCCCAAAAAAACACCGATCCCAATCGTGAACACCATGATCGGGTCTTCAAGGAAAGGTGAAAGACCGTCGACGAGGGGAACAAACCCCGTATTGGTGAACGCTGAGGCAGCGAGGTAACCGCCCTGCCACAGCGCGGTGAGGGGATCAAAACCCCAGGCAATCAGACGGGGAATGATTACCGCTGCGAGCGCCAACTCAATCAAAATAACACTGACGAAGACCGTCTTCAGAAGTCCCTTAACATCGCCCAAGCGCATCCCGTGGTTTTCGGTTCCCTCTTTTTCGTGAAGCCTGGAGGGGTCAACGTCCCCCGCCATCATCTTGCGCACCGAGAGGCCGAGTCGTTTGGACGCAATCACGGCTAGCAGGGTGGCAAGGGTCATGACGCCGATTCCCCCCACTTGGAGGGCCAAGAACACAATGGTGTGGCCAGCGGGTGACCAGTGCGTCGCCATGTCGAGGGTGGTCAAACCTGTGACGCAAATTGCGGAGGTCGCCGTAAACAGAGCGTCAGCAAGAGGGGTTGCAGTCCCGCTGGCGGCAGCGAAGGGCATCATCAGTAGTCCTGTGGTGATACCGACCAGGAAAATAAAAATAACCACCGTTGTGGTGGCGGCTTGGCCGCCGAGAAGAAAACGGAATCGAGCGGCAAACCCGCGAAGCCCCGTGGGGCCAGAGGAGGGTGAGACAGGGGACAGTGGCCTCAAGCGAACCCGACGAGACCGTGTGAGGCGACGCGAGAGGGTGGCAAGCCAGGACGTCACGTGTGCCTGCTCGCTTCCTGGATGTCGTGGGACAACCGCCCGTAATGGTACTCCTCAAAGACGACAAGTACGCTAGAGGATTATGGCGGACGTATTTGATGTTGTGGCAGACCCCACCCGTAGAGACATTCTCCGGTTGCTGCACCACGCTCCGACGCCTGGCGAAATGAGTGTGGGGGAACTCGTGGAAGCGTTGGGGGTTACCCAACCCACGGTGTCCAAACATCTCAAGATTTTGCGCGACGCAGGAGTGGTAGGTGTTCGAGAAGTGGGGCAACACCGCTATTACCGCGGTGAGTTGGGGGCATTAGCAGACGTGGGTGCATGGATGGTGGAGGTTGGTCAGGGGGCCGAAGAAACACCAGCGCCGCCCTATGTAGACCTCACTTTTGCCGGTCGAGCCCTCGGTAGTGTCGTCCGCGATGTGGAAAAGTGGGCGACGAGTCTCTGGGGACGGCTTCCTCGTTAGCTCTTTACAAGCGTGACAACCTGCGCTTAGTGTGGGGGCACCCGGGCTATCCAGCCTGCGGCTCCCGAACGATTTTGGCCGGATGAATAATTTCCTTCCCCCTCTGCGCTTCCTGACGGTTAGTGAGGTGGCTGCTCTGATGCGCGTTTCCACGATGACGGTGTATCGGATGGTTCACGCCGCAGAGATTCCGGCCATCAGGTTTGGCCGTTCGTTTCGCATTCCGGAGTCCGTGGTCCTCCACATGGTCCAGCAGTCTTTGCCCGATGAGAACTACCCTCAAGTCGGTTAGGCCATCAGCTCTGCGCTAGAGTGGGGAAGTTGCCCACACGGGGTAGCAACCTATTCTCAAGCTTTATAAGGAAACTTAATGGGCTCGGTTATTAAGAAGCGCCGCAAGCGTATGGCGAAGAAGAAGCACCGTAAGTTGCTTCGTAAGACCCGCCACCAGCGTCGCAACAAGAAGTAGCTCGCTGAGCAATCGCGCTGGTCACGCTAGTCGTGACCAGCGCTTTTCTCTGCCCTTTTTGCCCGAGAGGCATGGTAGCGGGCGGACGCTTCTGGCCACATCACCGGCCAGTTGTGCTCCGTGGCGTGGGCCAGAAGTCCGGCATCCGGGTTTACGGCGACCGGGTGTCCCACGAGGCTCAGCAACGGGATATCGGCGACGGAGTCGGAGTAGGCAAAACATTCTCTAAGGTCGGCTCCACTTTTTTTCGCAAACTCTCTGGCTTTTCTTTCCTTGAGGGGACCGTGAAGAAGTTCGCCGTCGATTTCACCGGTGAATTTTCCGTCGCTTTCCAGCAGCTGTGTTCCGAAAGCTCCGGACAGGACGAGGTCCCGAGCCATCACAGAGGCAAGACCTTGTGGGCTGGCGGTGAGAAGCCAGACTTGGTGCCCTTTGTCTCGATGCTCTCGAAGTTTTGATAGCACGTCAGGGAATACTTTGGGTGCGATAGATCGTCTCCACGCCACCTCAGCGATTCGATCAAACTCTGCCACCGAATGACCCGCCACGATGGCCTGTGCGCGCTCACGTGTTGACGCGATCCGCTGTGGGCTCTCGCCCTTCTTAATGAAGGTGCGTTGGTGGAAGAGAGCGGGGATCACATGACGCCACCTAATGTGACCTGATTTCCATGCTTCCATCGCGAACATAAAAACCGTCGCGCCCCTAATCAGCGTGTTGTCGACATCAACAAATACCAATACCGGCGTTGGGGAAGTTTGACGCGCTTTTTGAGAAGACATCGCCGTATCAGCATAGGCTGAGGGGATGAATCATGTCACCATCACCCTGATTGGGCGAGACAACTGCCACCTGTGTGATGACGCCAAACCTCTCGTGGAAGCGGCGGTTTCGAGTTTCTCCAACGTTGAGCTTGTAACCGCAGTTGTCGAGGACAATCCACAGTGGATGGCAGACTTCTCCGACAAGGTTCCTGTTGTTTTGATCGAGGGTCACGCCCACAGCCAATGGAGGGTGAAAGTCCCCGAACTCACTCAGGCCCTCCTCGCCGCCGGGGGGATTTTCACCCAGGAAAAATCGGAGTAGAACGGTAGCTATGTCGTCAACGAGAACCCCCGACCCCAATCCTGGTTGGCTTTCCGACGAAGAATTGGCGGAAATCCGCAACCGCTTACCGCTTCTGTATGTCGAAGCAGTGCCCGTTCGCCTCGATGGTCTTGGCGAAGTCACCGAAGTAGGTTTGCTTCTCAGAGTGACCAATGAGGGGGCCATCACGCGAGCCTTGGTCTCTGGTCGCGTGATGTTAGGCGAGACCCTGCGGGATGCGCTTTTTCGTCATTTGGAAAAAGATTTGGGGCCGATGGCTTTTCCACAGTTGCCCCCATCACCCAACCCCGCTCATGTGGCGGAATATTTCCCCTTCCCCGGTGCGAAATACCATGACCCTCGTCAGCACGCCGTGTCACTGGTCTTCGTGGTGCCGGTGACGGGAACCTGCGAGCCGCGCCAGGATGCCCTGGAGATGACGTGGATGAGTATCCACGAGGCAACCCATCCCGAAGTGTTGGCGGAAATGGAAGGGGGCCGGGGCTCCCTGGTCAAAGCTGCGTTAGCGAGTGTGGGCGCGCTTCCCTAACGGCGAGCGATCGCCACGATGTCCGCCACCGGGACTTCTGTCCCGTCGGAAGTTTTTTGCGTTCTAGGCCAACTTTTTACTTCCACTTCCGCGAAGTGGCCCGCGAGGTGCTCGAGAAGTTCGGCGTCATCAAAGAGGAGATTCTCCGGTGGCCTTCGAACCCCCACCAGTAGGTCTTCGGGGCTATGCCCGACAATGACGAGGAGCCCACCGGGCGCCACCTGGTCTGCCATCGCAGCCCACACAGCGTGCCGCGTTGTTTCCTCAAAGTGGCTGAAGAAACTGAGTACAAGATCATATTTTTTGGGAGGACTCGGCAAAGGCTCTTGTGCGGCATCGAGAGCGAACCACGTGACCATCCTGGGGAGGTGGTCACCTGTCACGCGCTTTTGTCGTTCGGTTTCGCCGCGTTCCAGCGCTACAACCGAGATGTCTGTTGCGTTGACTTGCCATCCGTGTTCGGCTAACCACAACGCATCGCCCCCTTCACCAGCACCAATATCGAGGGCAGTTCCGGGGGTGAGAGGGGTGGCGATGGCCTCCAAGGTGGTGTTCACTTTTCCACTCCACAGTGAGGCCCCCTGGTAGCGGGCATCCCATTCAGCCCCCCTTTCCGAGCGCCACGAAGGGGAGAGTTTTCTCATGGTGGTGTGACGCCACCACCAAAACAATCGAAAACCGACCCACAACACAGGGGTCAGAATGCCGGCATCGAATTCCAATTCATCCCGCAGGGTCGTGGGACCCACCCCTGTGGGCTCAACAGTCATGGTGTGGTGGAATGAGCGCACGGACGCCAGCGTGCCGCTGAGCCCTCGTCCCCGGTCTTGAAAGGTGCGTGCCATGCCCTCTTCACTGGTGTGAGGGTTGATTTCCTGGGTTCCCATCGGAATGACGCCCAACGCAAAAGCTTTCACCACGTAGCTGTGGCCACTCACCCAGCGGGCGGGAAAACCGGTTTCAGATTCCGCTCGGAATTTCAAGAACGGTTGTGACACTTTCTGAAAAACGCTCGGGTCGTGAAGAGCTGCCCACGCCTCGTTGACGGAGCAGGAAAGAGTGGTGGTGAGTGAAATCTTCATTGCCATCAGCATGCCCTATCCCGCCTTGCTGCCAGCTTGGGGGATTATGGTGTGGGGATGAAAGCAACTCTCAATGACACCGTTATCGCCGAAGCGCCAGAGTCTGATCTGGTCAAGATTGAAGGAAATTGGTATTTCCCGCCCGCAGCGGTCAATTTTGACTTTCTCGAAGTAAGCCCCACCCAGTACTTGTGTCCCTGGAAGGGTGAGGCAACATACTTCACTGTTTCCGTGGAGGGGCAGCCCTATCAGGACCGCGCATTTTCCTACCGTGACCTCCGCCCCGGAGCGGTGGAACGGATTGGCACCGACTTTGCGGGTTATGTCTGCTTCTGGAAAGACGTCGTCGTCGCATAGGTCTCTCGCACCGACCACACAATGAGGTGGTTTCGATCAAAGCGAGGATTACATTTAGCGCAGGACGTCGGTTTGCCGGGTCTGCGAAACCGAACGATTTCGTGACCGTTGGGACAATTTCCGCGCCACTTAGCTCTCTCTGTCGCGGGTTCCTGATGATGTGTGCGGCCCCCCGTGTACCCCAGTTCGGCGGCAATCCTGCGCCACGTGGAACCGTGGCCTTCACGGGAGCCTGCCAGAGCGTGCGCAATTTCATGTAAGACAACCTGTTCTGCATCCTGGTCACTGGCTTTGGCGGTGAGATGTTTTGAGAGGGTGATCCGTTTGTTGCGGTGATCGCATTGACCGAAACGAGTGGTGGCGCGGTCCCAGCCAAAGCTCCAGCCCGGAAGTAACCCGTGTTCGGCCAGTAGTGTCTGGGCTTCTGCTTCCACTGCCGTCAATTCCGCCATCGCACCAGAGTAGTCAGGGGTTGCGCCGATCGCGTGCAGTTATCCACACGCACGGGTATCCCCATGCCGGGGTGGACAAATCGTGAGTAAACCGTATAGTGTTAGAGGTTGCTTCCCTGACTTCCCTTGTCTTCATATTGCGGTCGACGAGAGAGCCCCGAGAATAGTGGCGGGGTCAACTCATTGTGCTGAGTTTCAGGGGTTGCATCTATCCGGTTTGGTCACCCACAATACGGCTCTTTTGTGAGCCCTGGAGGTAATTGCTCTTGGCTGCTGCGCGTCCCGCATCCACCACAACTCCCACGAACGGCCGAGTCGCCCAGCGACTTACGTTCGCCAAAATCTCCGACACCCTCGAAGTTCCGGATCTGCTCGCGTTGCAGACCGAGAGCTTCGAATGGCTCGTCGGTGCCCCCGCATGGAAGGCAAGGGTCAAGGCAACGAAAGCTGCCGGCGGGACCGTTGTTACCGAGCGCAGTGGGCTGACAGAGATATTCGAAGAGATTTCTCCCATCGAGGACTCGGGCGAGACGATGCAACTGTCGTTCCAAAACCCTTATCTCGAAGAAGAGAAGTACTCCATCGATGAGTGCAAGGAGCGTGGCAAGACTTACGCTGCTCCGCTCTACGTCGAAGCTGAGTTCATGAACCACCTCACCGGTGAAATCAAGACCCAAACTGTTTTCATGGGTGACTTCCCCCTGATGACCGCAAAGGGAACCTTCATCATCAACGGCACCGAGCGTGTCGTGGTGTCACAGCTGGTGCGAAGCCCCGGCGTCTACTTCGACACCTCACTGGACAAGCTGAGTGACAAAGAGATTCACTCCGTTCGCGTGATTCCGAGCCGTGGCGCTTGGCTCGAGTTCGAGGTCGACAAGCGCGACCAGGTTGGCGTGCGTATTGACCGCAAGCGCAAGCAATCGGTGACCGTGTTCCTGAAAGCTCTCGGACTCACTTCCGAAGACATTGCGAAGCACTTCGCCGGCTACTCCACCATTTTGGAAGCCTTGGAGAAGGACACCATCCTCACCAAGGAAGAAGCCCTCAAAGACATTTACCGCAAGCTTCGTCCAGGCGAGCAGGTTGCCGCCGAAGCAGCCCGTCTGCTGTTGGACAACTTCTACTTCAACTCGAAGCGTTACGACCTGGCAAAGGTGGGTCGTTACAAAATCAACCGCAAGCTTGGTCTTGAGCAGCCGTTGAAGAATTCGGTGCTGACGGTGGAGGACATTGTCGCCACCATCAAGTACCTGGTTGCACTTCACGATGGTCGCACCCACATCGAAGGAAGCCGTGGGGGCAAAAAGGTCGACATCCGGATTGATGTTGACGACATCGACCACTTCGGTAACCGTCGTATCCGCGCCGTCGGTGAGCTCATCCAGAACCAGGTTCGTACCGGGTTGTCCCGGATGGAACGTGTGGTTCGTGAGCGCATGACCACTCAGGACATTGAGGCGATTACGCCCCAGACCCTGATCAATGTGCGCCCGGTCGTGGCGGCCATCAAAGAGTTCTTTGGCACCAGCCAGCTCTCGCAGTTCATGGATCAGAACAACCCTTTGTCGGGTCTGACCCACAAGCGTCGTTTGTCGGCTCTAGGCCCCGGTGGTCTGAGCCGTGAGCGTGCAGGTGTTGAGGTCCGTGACGTTCACCCGTCGCACTATGGTCGCATGTGCCCTATCGAAACCCCGGAAGGCCCGAACATTGGTCTGATTGGTTCGCTGGCATCGTTTGCTCGGATCAACGCTTTCGGTTTCATCGAAACCCCGTACCGTCGCGTCAGCAAGGGCAAGGTCGGTAAAGACGTTGACTACTTGACGGCAAATGATGAGGACGAATTTGTTGTGGCTCAGGCGGGAACTCCCCTGAACGCTGATGGCACTTTCGCGGTGGACAAAGTTTTGGTCCGTAAAAAGGGTGGAGAGGTCGAACTTGTCGCCCCCGAGACCGTGGACTATGTCGATGTCTCCCCCCGTCAGATGGTGTCCGTTGCGACATCTCTGATCCCTTTCCTCGAGCACGACGATGCGAACCGCGCCCTGATGGGTGCGAACATGCAGCGTCAAGCTGTTCCCCTGTTGCGTTCCGAGTCGCCCCTCGTGGGAACCGGTATGGAATCCTTCGCCGCTGTGGATGCTGGTGATGTGATTACCGCTGTCGCGCCCGGTGTGGTGACGGAAGTTTCTGCTGACTTCGCCGTGGTGAAGCAGGACAAGGGTGGAACAAAGACTTACACCCTGCGGAAGTTTGACCGCTCCAACCAGGGCACCAACTACAACCACCAGGTCCGCGTCAGCGTGGGCGACAAGGTTGTGGAAGGTTCTGTGATTGCGGATGGACCGGCCACGGAAGATGGCGAATTGGCCTTGGGTAAGAACCTTCTCGTGGCTTTCATGTCATGGGAGGGCTACAACTTCGAGGACGCCATCATCCTGTCCCAAAACTTGGTGAAGGATGACACTCTTTCTTCGATTCACATCGAAGAGTATGAGGTCGATGCCCGGGACACGAAACTGGGTAAAGAAGAAATCACCCGTGACCTTCCTAACGTTGGCCCCGAAATGCTGGCCAACTTGGATGAGCGCGGCATCATCCGTATCGGTGCCGAGGTCCGCCCCGGCGACATCCTCGTCGGTAAAGTCACCCCCAAGGGTGAGACAGAGCTCAGTGCAGAAGAGCGTTTGCTGCGCGCCATCTTCAACGAGAAGAGCCGCGAAGTTCGCGACACCTCTTTGAAGGTTCCCCACGGTGAGCAGGGCACCATTATTGGTGTCAAGGTCTTCGACTCCGTTGATGGTGATGACGAACTGGGCTCTGGTGTTAACCAGCGCGTGGTGGTTTACATCGCTCAGAAGCGGAAGATCTCCGAAGGTGACAAGCTTGCGGGTCGCCACGGAAACAAGGGTGTTATCGCCAAGATTCTTCCGATTGAGGACATGCCCTTCTTGGAAGATGGAACTCCTGTCGACATCATCTTGAACCCTCTGGGTGTTCCCGGCCGAATGAACTTCGGCCAAGTTTTGGAAATCCACCTCGGGTGGGCGGCCAAGCAGGGATGGAAAGTCCCCGGAGATCCCGCGTGGGCAAAGCGTCTTGCCGCCCAAGCGAAGGAAGCGCTGCCAGGAACTAAGGTTGCCACTCCGGTATTCGATGGTGCCAGCGAGGAAGAAATTGCCGGACTGCTCGATTGCACCCTGGTAAATCGTGATGGAAACCGTTTGGTGGGGTCCTCCGGTAAGGCGAACCTCTTCGATGGTCGCTCCGGTGAGCCCTTCCCCGCGCCAGTTTCAGTGGGTTACATGTACATCCTGAAGCTCCACCACCTCATCGACGACAAGATTCACGCCCGTTCGACGGGACCGTACTCGATGATCACGCAGCAGCCCCTCGGTGGTAAAGCACAGTTCGGTGGGCAGCGCTTTGGTGAGATGGAAGTGTGGGCGCTGGAAGCCTATGGCGCCTCCTACGCTCTGCAAGAGCTTCTGACCATCAAGTCGGATGACATCCTCGGACGCGTGAAAGTGTATGAGGCCATTGTCAAGGGTGAAAACATCCAGGAGCCAGGCATTCCGGAGAGCTTCAAAGTGTTGATGAAAGAGATGCAGTCACTGTGTCTCAACGTCGAGGTGCTCTCAGCGGATGGCCAAGTGGTCTCGCTGAAGGATTCTGATGACGAGCTCTACCGCGCAGCGGAAGAACTCGGGATCAACATTTCCTCCCGCTTCGAGTCTTCGTCCGTGGACGAGATTTAAGAATTCGACGACCGACACTAACGAGAGAGATTAATCGTGCTGGAAGCAACAACATTTGACGCCCTGCGCATCGGCCTCGCCACTTCGGAGAACATCCGCGGCTGGTCCTACGGTGAAGTCAAGAAGCCAGAAACCATCAACTACCGCACCCTAAAGCCTGAAAAGGATGGGCTCTTTGGTGAGCAGATCTTTGGACCCAGTCGTGACTGGGAATGTGCCTGTGGAAAGTACAAGCGGGTGCGATTCAAAGGAATCGTCTGTGAGCGTTGTGGCGTGGAGGTCACCAAGTCTTCCGTGCGTCGCGAGCGCATGGGTCACATTGAGTTGGCGGCCCCGGTCACCCACATCTGGTATTTCAAGGGCGTGCCCTCACGGTTGGGTTACCTGCTGGACATGGCCCCCAAAGACCTCGAGAAGGTCATCTACTTTGCGGCGTACATGATCATCACGGTGGACGACGAAGCTCGCCACCGCGAAGTCCCAGAGCTTGAGAAAGAGCTCCAGCAGGAAATCAAGCAGGCTGAGAAAGAACGCGACGTTCTTCTGGCGCAGCGCATGAAAGAACTCGAGAACGCTCTGGCAGAACTTGAAGCCGCCAGTGCGAAAGCGGACCAGAAGCGTAAAACGGATGATGCCGGCAAGAAAGAGCTCGCCTCAATCCGCAAGAGCTTCGATGACAACATTGCTCACCTCGAGCGGGTGTGGGATGACTTCCGCTCTTTGAGCGTCGGCGACCTCCGTGCTGAGGACGCTGTGTTCCAGGATGTTCAGGACCGCTACGGCATGTTCTTCACCGCTCACATGGGCGCCGAAGCTATTCGTCAGCGTTTGGAAGCATTCGATCTCGCCGGGGAAGCGGAACGCCTCCACGACGAAATCGCTAACGGCAAAGGCCAGCGCAAGATCCGTGCCATCAAACGCCTCAAAGTGGTGAACGCTTTCCTCCAGACTGGTGGTTCGCCCGCCTCCATGGTGTTGGAAGTTGTGCCCGTGATTCCGCCCGAGCTTCGCCCCATGGTGCAGCTTGATGGTGGACGTTTCGCCACCTCCGACCTGAATGACCTTTACCGACGCGTCATCAACCGCAACAACCGTCTTCGTCGGTTGTTGGACCTTGGCGCACCGGAAATCATCGTCAACAACGAAAAGCGGATGCTGCAGGAAGCAGTAGACGCTCTCTTCGACAACGGCCGCCGCGGTCGCCCCGTCACCGGAACCGGTAACCGGGCGCTGAAGAGCCTCTCGGACATGTTGAAGGGTAAGCAGGGTCGTTTCCGCCAGAACCTCCTCGGTAAGCGCGTGGACTACTCCGGTCGTTCCGTCATCGTTGTGGGTCCTCAGCTGAGACTGCACCAGTGTGGTCTGCCGAAGATCATGGCACTCGAGCTGTTCAAGCCTTTCGTCATCAAGCGCCTGATGGACCTCGGTCACTCGAGCAACATTAAGAACGCAAAGCGCATGGTGGAGCGGTCACGCCCCGAGGTCTGGGATGTTTTGGAAGAAATCATCCGTGAGCGCCCCGTGTTGCTGAACCGTGCACCCACGCTGCACCGTTTGGGAATCCAAGCGTTCGAGCCACAATTGGTGGAAGGCAAAGCGATTCAGCTTCACCCTCTTGTGTGTGCAGCTTTCAACGCTGACTTTGACGGTGACCAGATGGCTGTCCACCTTCCTCTCTCGGTGGAGGCACAGGCAGAGGCTCGCATTTTGATGCTGGCCTCGAACAACATCCTGAAGCCTTCCGATGGTCGCCCCGTGACGGTCCCCACCCAGGACATGATCATCGGGCTTCACCACCTCACCACGGTGAAAGAGGGCGCAACCGGTGAAGGCCGCGCGTTCAGCTCGGTCTCGGAAGCCATCATGGCCATGGATCAGCACTCGCTTAACTTGAATGCGAAGGTGAAAATTCGCATTGATCGTCTTCACCTGGGCGATGCCCCTGCGGACTTTGTCCAGGGCAGCACGGCAATCCAGGACACCACATTGGGTCGCGCACTCTTCAACGAGTTGTTGCCAGAGGACTACCCATGGGTCGCCGCAGTCGCAGACAAGGGCCTCATCTCGTCCCTGGTCAACGACTTAGCCGAGCGCTACCCCAAGGTCGCTGTGGCAGAAACCCTGGACCGCGTCAAAGACGCTGGTTTCTACTGGGCTACTCGCTCCGGTGTGACCGTGGCACTGAGTGACGTCTTGACCCCGAAGGGCAAGAAAGAAATCATCGCCAAGTACGAGAAGCTCGCCGCCAAGGTTCAAGCCCAGTTTGAAAAGGGTCTGATCTCTGACGTGGAGCGTCGTCGTGAATTGGTCGAAATCTGGAGTGCTGCCACCAAGGAAGTCAACGACGAAATGCGCGCTGCTTTCCCTGAGGACAACACCATCAACCGCATGGTCACCTCTGGTGCCCGTGGAAACTGGTTGCAGGTCGGAAACATCGCCGGTATGCGAGGTTTGGTCTCGAACCCTCGAGGCGAAGTTATCGCCCGCCCGATCATCTCCAGCTACCGCGAGGGCCTCTCGGTTGCCGAATACTTCATCGCCACCCACGGTGCGCGTAAAGGTTTGGCGGACACAGCCCTTCGTACTGCTGACTCGGGTTATCTCACCCGCCGTTTGGTCGACGTTGCCCAGGATGTCATCATCCGCGAAAACAATTGCGGCACCATCAAGGGCATCGCCTTCCCCATTGCGACCCAGAACGCAGAGGGCGAGTGGGTTCGCGCGGAGAACGTCGAAAACGAAGTGTATGCCCGTAACTTGGCTGCCGATGCCACCACCGAAAAGGGTGAGGTTGTTGCCGAGGCTGGTTCCGATGTTGGGGACGTCCTTATCAACAAGCTTGTGGCCGGAGGGGTTCGCGAAATCCTGGTCCGCTCCGTCCTCGTGTGTGAATCACTCGTGGGTGTGTGTGCCGCGTGTTACGGACGCTCCTTGGCTTCTGGAATCGCTGTCGACTTGGGTGAAGCGGTAGGAATTATCGCCGCCCAGTCCATCGGTGAACCTGGCACCCAGCTGACCATGCGTACCTTCCACACCGGTGGTTCGGCATCCGCAGACGACATCACTCAGGGTCTACCCCGGGTGACGGAGCTCTTTGAGGCTCGTAACCCGAAGGGTTCGAGCCCCATCGCGGAAGCTAACGGTCGCATTTCGATCGAAGAAACCGACACCCAGTACAAGGTGACCTTGACCCCGGATAGTGGTGACGAACCTGTTCTTCACACCGTGTCAAAGCGGATGAGCATGCACATCGAAGATGGCCAAAACATCCAGCTGGGTCAGCAGTACCACGAGGGACCACTTGACCCGAAGGAAGTTCTTCGCGTCAAGGGTGTTCGTGCTGTGCAGGAGCACCTGGTGGATGGTGTGCAGGGCGTGTACGGCTCACAGGGTGTGCCAATCCACGACAAGCACATTGAGGTCATTGTTCGTCAGATGATGCGCAAGGTCACCGTTGTGGACCACGCGGAAACCACTCTCCTTCCCGGTGAGCTGGTCGATCGCACGCGGTACAACTCGATCAACCGTGAAGCTCTCGGTGAGGGCCGCAAGACGGCCTCGGCCCGTCAGGAAGTCATGGGAATCACCAAGGCATCCTTGGCGACTGAGTCGTGGCTCTCAGCGGCTTCCTTCCAGGAAACCACTCGAGTGCTCACCGAAGCTGCCATGCAAGGAAAAAGCGATCCGTTGGTCGGTCTCAAAGAGAACGTCATCATCGGAAAGCTCATTCCCGCGGGTACCGGACTCTCCAACTACCGCAACGTCACCGTGGAACCCACGGAAGAAGCTCGCGCAGAACACTATCCTGCGCGTCTCTTCGCTAGCGATGCCGACTTTGGTGGCGACGATGATTTGTCCTTCGTGGACTTTGACTCCTTTGCTGCACCGGATGAAGCAACCAAGGGCGCTGACGCAGAGTAGAACAGTGTCAGAACGAAAGGGCCAGCATGCGCTGGCCCTTTCGTCATTGTGGGGGATAACTTTCCCGGAGCTGACGGGTTTTTTCTAGCCTGGCGGGATGGACGTCGTCTCAATGGTGGGTTTGCACGCGATTGTCGGAATTGCGGGCCTCCGGCTGGCGGTGATCGATCTCGCAGAACACCGGCTTCCTGATCGCATCACTGCACCGTTAGCGGCGGCCGTGCTGGTGTGGGCGTTAGTGTTCGGCGAGAGGGATACGGTTGCGCGGGCCCTCGGTGAAGCATTCCTGACCGCAGGCATTTTTGCTCTCTTGGCCTATTTGCCCTCCCGACCATTGGGGTTGGGGGATGTCAAACTGCAAGCAAGCCTCGGTTTTTATGCCGCACTGGTGGTTCACGGTGGCGGTGTGGCCCAGGCTGTTGGGTCTTTTGTGCTGGGTGGTGTCGCGGCAGGGACACTGCTGGTGAGCGGAAAAATTGGTCCACAACAGGCCATCCCGTTTGGCCCTTTCATGGTGGCGGCGGCCTTCCTCGTTGGTTGGTGGGGGGAAACGGGAAAAATCATTTGACCGCAGGCAAGTTCGCCATTATTGTTAGAGATTGTGTGCGTGATGACACGTCCATCTTTTGTGCCCGGTTTCGGGGGCAAGTGACACGGGTCATCAACTCCACAACATTGGGTCCAGAGGTGAGTGCCGTGGCAACACGGCAACACCAACCCCCACGGCATACCAAGTATCAGTCGCCTGGCGCATCTTGGTGAAGATGTCGCTGGGTGGTGGACAAACAACCACTACCCAGTAACCACCATCAATGAGCTGTCACCGTGCAGCACCTCAAAGGAGTGAACTGTGCCAACGATTCAACAGTTGGTCCGTAAAGGACGCAAGCCCAAGGTTTCTAAGACCAAGGCGCCTGCCCTGAAGGCCAACCCACAACAGCGCGGCGTGTGCACGCGTGTTTACACCACGACACCGAAGAAGCCGAACTCGGCTTTGCGGAAGGTTGCTCGTGTCAAGCTTTCTAACGGTACGGAAGTTACCGCTTACATTCCCGGTGAGGGACACAACCTCCAGGAGCACTCCATGGTGCTGGTTCGCGGTGGCCGTGTGAAGGACCTCCCCGGTGTTCGTTACAAAATTGTCCGCGGAGCCTTGGACACCCAGGCTGTCAAGAACCGCAAGCAAGCTCGTAGCTTGTACGGCGCAAAGATGGAGAAGAAGTAATGCCTCGTAAAGGTCCTGCTCCCAAGCGCCCTGTGGTCGCTGACCCCGTGTACGGTTCCCCCGTAGTGTCGCAGCTCGTGAACAAGATTCTCGTCGGAGGCAAAAAAGGCCTCGCCGAGCGGATTGTGTACGGCGCACTCGAGGGTGTCAACACCAAGAGTGGTCAAGACCCTGTGGTGACGCTGAAGAAGGCTCTGGACAACGTGCGTCCCACATTGGAAGTCCGCTCACGTCGCGTGGGTGGATCGACCTACCAGGTGCCCGTCGAGGTCAAGCCTCACCGTGCCAACACTTTGGCCTTGCGGTGGCTCTCAAGCTACGCAAAGAGTCGTCGTGAAAAGACGATGACCGAGCGTTTGACCAATGAAATCTTGGACGCTTCCAACGGCCTCGGTGCCGCGGTCAAGCGTCGCGAAGACACTCACAAAATGGCGGAAGCAAACAAGGCCTTCGCTCACTACCGCTGGTAGACCAAAAAATCCCCTTTACCCCTTAATACTCGGAGGAACACTGTGGCACAGGACGTGCTAACTGACCTAAGTAAGGTCCGCAACATTGGCATCATGGCCCACATCGATGCGGGAAAGACCACGACAACAGAGCGCATTCTGTTTTACACCGGTATTTCCCACAAAATTGGTGAGGTCCACGATGGCGCAGCCACCATGGACTGGATGGCGCAGGAACAAGAGCGCGGAATTACCATTACCTCCGCTGCGACAACCTGTTTCTGGGACAACCACCAGGTCAACATCATCGACACCCCGGGTCACGTGGACTTCACCGTCGAGGTGGAGCGCAGTCTCCGTGTCCTCGATGGTGCCGTCGCCGTATTCGACGGTAAAGAGGGTGTGGAGCCACAGTCGGAAACGGTGTGGCGTCAGGCCGACAAGTACAACGTCCCCCGCATTTGTTTCGTCAACAAGATGGACAAACTCGGCGCCGACTTCTACTACACGATTGACACAATCGTAAAGCGTTTGGGCGCCAAGCCTTTGATCATTCAGTTGCCGATTGGTTTTGAAAGCTCGTTTGTTGGAGTCATTGACCTCATCGAGATGAACGCCAAGGTGTGGCCTGGTGACTCCAAAGGTGACGTGACCTTGGGCGCAGAGTATGTGACCGAGGCAATCCCCGCGGACCTGCAGACAAAAGCCGAAGAGTACCGGGCTCAGTTGGTAGAGGCCGTTGCCGAAGCTAGTGACGAACTTCTCGAGAAGTTCCTCTCGGGCGAAGAGATTTCCATCCCCGAGCTCAAGGCCGGCATTCGGTCCCTGACCATTGCGGGCGCTGCCTACCCTGTTTTGTGTGGTTCGTCCTTCAAAAACCGGGGTGTTCAGCCCATGTTGGACGCCGTCGTGGACTACTTGCCCTCCCCCTTGGATGTTCCCGCGGTGGAAGGTCATGATGTTCGCGATGCCGAGAAGATTGTTCTTCGCAAACCAGAATCAGGGGAGCCCTTCTCAGCACTGGCTTTCAAGGTTGCGGTTCACCCCTTCTTTGGTCGCCTGACCTACATCCGCGTCTACTCCGGCGGTATTGATTCCGGCGCTCAGGTGATCAACTCCACCAAGGACAAGAAAGAGCGCATCGGGAAAATTTTCCAGATGCACGCCAACAAGGAAAACCCGGTCGACAGCGTTTCCGCAGGCCACATTTATGCGGTGATTGGTTTGAAAGACACCACGACCGGTGACACGTTGTGCGATCCCGGCAGCCCCGTGGTTCTGGAGTCCATGACCTTCCCCGAGCCCGTTATCGAGGTCGCGATTGAGCCAAAGACCAAGGCGGACCAAGAGAAGCTTTCCCTCGCCATCCAGAAACTGGCAGAAGAGGACCCTACGTTCCGGACCGAACAGAACGTGGAAACCGGCCAGACTGTCATCAAGGGCATGGGGGAACTCCACCTTGACATCCTTGTTGACCGGATGAAGCGTGAATTCAACGTCGAAGCCAACGTGGGCAAGCCCCAGGTTGCGTACCGCGAGACAATCCGCAAGACAATCGACAAGATTGACTACACCCACAAGAAGCAAACAGGGGGTAGTGGCCAGTTCGCGAAGGTTCAGATTTCGCTTGCGCCTATGGAAATCACCGGTGAGACGATGTACGAATTTGAAAACAAAGTCACCGGTGGTCGTATTCCCAGGGAATACATCCCCTCCGTTGACGCAGGAATTCAGGACGCCATGCAGGTGGGCGTTCTGGCGGGCTACCCAACCGTGGGTGTCAAAGCGACACTCTTGGATGGGCAGTACCACGACGTTGACTCTTCGGAGATGGCGTTCAAAATTGCTGGATCGATGGTCTATAAAGAGGCCGCGAGAAAAGCACAACCTGTCTTGCTCGAGCCGTTGATGGCTGTCGAGGTGCGTACCCCAGAGGAATACATGGGAGACGTCATCGGTGACCTCAACTCGCGGCGCGGGCAGGTACAGAGCATGGAGGATGCAACCGGCGTAAAAGTCGTGCGCGCCCTCGTGCCACTCTCGGAAATGTTCGGATATGTGGGTGACTTGAGGTCCAAGACTTCGGGTCGCGCCGTGTATTCGATGACGTTCGAGACGTATGCTGA
>FUWD013229925.1_pt1 | contig 37193 bp, 28 predicted proteins | sample 1063281 | NCBI WGS metagenome assembly FUWD01 (sample SAMEA79048168, study PRJEB19326) | metagenome | biome: marine | reverse complement strand
ATTAAAGTTGTTCGTGAAGTCACTGGACTTGGCCTAAAAGAAGCTAAGAACCTAGTCGAAGGTGCTCCAAAAGTACTTAAAGATAGCGCTTCTAAAAGTGAAGCTGATGAAATCGTCAAAAAAGTTCAAGCTACGGGTGCAAAAGTTACTCTTAAAGGACTTTAAGATTTTCGTTCAATCCAATTAGTTCATTGATCGAGTACAAGTCTTTTGTACTCGATTATTACTATATAATTAATCTTTTAGGGAGTTTCGGTACGTTATGCTAAAAAGACCACCAACACGGCTCGGTTATAAAGAAAGAGATGAGATCATAGATTTACCCAATCTAATTGAAGTTCAACTCAAGTCATATAATGAATTTTTACAAGTAGAAAAACTTCCTACTGAAAGGACCAATATTGGTCTTCAAGAAGTTTTCAACGAAATATTCCCAATCAAAACTTACAATGACAAAACAATTCTAGAGTTTTTGTCTTACACATTAGGCGAACCTAAGTATACTTCAGAAGAATGTATTCGTCGTGGAATTACACTTAATGTAGTTCTCAAAGCTCGATTTAGACTTACAGATGAGACAGGAATCAAAGAAGAAGAAGTCTATATGGGAACTATTCCTATTATGACTGAAAAAGGGACCTTTATTATTAATGGTGCAGAACGGGTTGTCGTCTCTCAATTACACAGATCTCCTGGGATAGCGTTTGAAAAAGATCGTCATCCTAAAGGAATTGATATTTTTTCTTTTAAAGTGATTCCTTATAGAGGAAGCTGGCTTGAAGGAATTTCAGACATCAATGACTTTGTCTATATCTATATTGATAGAAAGAAAAGAAGACGTAAAATTCTTGCGACTTCTTTTATCAGAACTTTAGGTTACTCTACAGATGCAGACATCCTAGAAGAATTCTTTAATACACGAAAAGTTAAAATACGATCAGAAGAAGACTTTGCTCAGCTAGTGGGTAAAATTCTTGTTGAAGACATTGTTGATGAAGAAACAGGGGTCTTTTTCGGTAAAGCTGCTGAAAAGCTAACAACAGCTATGTTAAAGCGTATATTTGACTCTGGAGTTAAAACAATCCGTATCGCTGAAGATGCAGATGAAAACTCTCCAATTATTAAGATGCTTGCTAAAGATCCAACAGATTCATATGAGTCTGCTCTTAAAGACTTCTATAGAAAAATTAGACCCGGTGAACCTGCGACTCTTTCTAATGCTAGATCTTTAATGATGAGACTTTTCTTCGATCCAAGACGTTATAATTTAGGACGTGTTGGCCGATATAAACTCAATTCTAAACTTGGATTCCCAATTAATGATGAGACTCTTGAAAATGTAACTCTTACAAAAGAAGATATCATTGGAGCTCTTAAATACTTAATGAAATTGAAAGTAGGGGAAACTAGTGCCTACGTAGATGATATCGATCACTTAGGTAATCGTCGTGTCCGTTCTGTTGGTGAATTGATCCAGAATCAATGCCGAATGGGTCTTGCTAAGATGGAAAAAATCATTAGAGAAAGAATGAATTTATTCGATTTTTCTTCTGATACCCTTACACCTGGAAAAATAGTTTCAGCAAAAGGTTTAGCGGGTATCCTTAAGGACTTCTTTGGAAGATCTCAACTCTCTCAATTTATGGACCAAGTTAACCCAGTAGCAGAACTTACCCATAAAAGGCGTCTCTCAGCTTTAGGGCCTGGTGGTCTTAATAGAGAACGCGCAGGTTTTGAGGTTCGTGATGTTCATCCAAGTCACTATGGACGTATATGCCCAATTGAGACACCTGAAGGTCCGAACATTGGTTTGATTACTTCTCTTTCTTCCTATGCGAAGATTAATGAATTTGGTTTTATTGAAACGCCTTATAGAGTTGTAAAAGAGGGTGCTGTCACAGATGAAATTGTTTACATGACAGCTGATCAAGAAGAACACAATACTATTACTCAAGCTTCAACACCTCTAGATGAATTTAAGATGTTTACACAAACTCTTTGTGGTGCACGTCATCGTGGTGAACCTGTTGAAGTTGATAGTAGTAAGATTACTCACATGGAAGTCTCTCCTAAGCAACTGGTTTCTATTGTAACCAGTTTAATTCCATTCTTAGAACACGATGATGCTAACCGTGCACTTATGGGTACGAATATGCAACGTCAAGCTGTTCCTCTTCTAAAAACAGATGCGCCGTTAGTGGGTACTGGAGTCGAAGCAAGAGCTGCAAGAGATTCTAGAGCCGTTATCATAGCTGAAGAAGATGGTGTAATTGAATATGTGGATGGTTTTTCAATAACTATAGCTTCAAAGCGTAATCCTAAAGAAAAGAAAGTTTATAAACTGAAAAAGTTTTTGCGCTCTAACGCAGGAACAGCAATTAATCAAATGCCAATTTGTTTTGTTGGAGATGAGGTTATTGCCGGAGATATCATAGCTGATGGATCTGCAACCGATTGTGGTGAAGTGGCTCTTGGTAAAAACGTTCTTGTCGCATTTATGCCTTGGTGTGGTTACAACTATGAAGATGCTATCATTATTTCAGAAAAACTTGTTCGTGAAGATTACTATACTTCGCTCTATTTAGAAGAGTTTGAAATCACTGCACGCGACACCAAACTTGGAAAAGAAGAGATTACTAGAGATATCCCTAATGTCTCTGAAGAAGCATTAGCTAATTTAGGTGAAGACGGTATCATTAGAATTGGTGCTGAAGTTAAATCAGGTGATATTTTAGTAGGTAAAATTACCCCTAAAACTGAAACTGAACTAGCTCCAGAAGAACGACTTCTAAGAGCCATCTTTGGTGAAAAAGCGGCTGATGTAAAAGATGCTTCTCTTATGGCTACTCCAGGAACCGAAGGAACGGTGATGGATGTTAAAGTCTTTAGTAGACGTGATCGTTTATCAAAAACAGATGACGAACTAGTTGAAGAGACAAATAGACTAAAAGATATTCATAAAGAATATAAGATGAAATCAGAACAAATCTATAATGAACGAAGAGATCGACTTGGAGCTATTCTTTTAGGAGAAAATGCACCAGGGGCGATCGTTCATAGAAAGACTGCTGAAATTATCATTGCAGACAAAGAAGAGATTACTCTTGATAAGCTTTCTCTTCTTGAAGAAGAAGCTTTAGAAAATCTAATCATGCCTGAGAATGAAATTTACAGGCTTTTAAAAGCTATTTTAAAAGATTTCGAAGTGAATTCTGAAAAAATAGATGTTCAGAAGAAAAGTGATTTAGAATACACCCGTAAAGGGGATACAGAGCTTGATCCAGGTGTTATTCGCCAAGTAAAAGTCTACATTGCAACCAAACGTAAGTTGCAGGTTGGAGATAAGATGGCCGGACGTCACGGAAACAAAGGTGTTGTTTCTATGATTGTTCCTGAAGCAGATATGCCTTATATGGATAATGGACAATCTATTGAGATTATCCTAAATCCATTAGGAGTACCTTCTCGTATGAACATGGGTCAGCTTTTAGAAACACATCTAGGATTTGCTGCACATAGAGCTGGTATTTTTGTTAAGTCGCCAGTATTTGAAGGATTTCCTGAAGATGTTGTTTGGTCAATGATGGAAGAACAAGGTTTACCAAGAGATGGTAAATTTAAACTCTTTGATGGAAGATCAGGTGAACAGTTTGATTGTACAACGGTAGTAGGTTATATCTATATGTTGAAGCTTGCTCACTTGGTTGCAGATAAAATTCACGCTAGATCTATTGGACCTTATTCTCTTGTTACCCAGCAACCTCTTGGTGGTAAAGCTCAGAAGGGTGGACAAAGATTTGGAGAAATGGAAGTATGGGCTCTCCAAGCGTATGGAGTCGCGCACCTTCTCCAAGAAATGTTAACTGTTAAATCAGATGATGTTTCAGGTAGAACACGAATCTATGAATCTATTGTTAAAGGAGAAAACCTCCTTCATGCAGGAACTCCAGAGTCCTTTAATGTACTCGTTAAAGAAATGCAAGGGCTGGCTTTGAATATTCAAGCCAAAACCATTGCTGATGATTAAAATCTAGACCTTTTCAGGAGACTTAAATGGAAGAAAACGATCTTCAAGATAATTCCGAGTTTGACAAAGTTACAATTGGTATCGCTTCTGATGAAGTAATTCGAAGTAATTGGTCTCGCGGAGAAATCAAAAAACCAGAAACGATTAACTACCGTACCTTTAAGCCAGAGAAAGGTGGGTTGTTTTGTGAAAAAATCTTTGGACCGACTAAGGACTGGGAATGTGCCTGTGGTAAATATAAAAAAATTAAACACAAAGGGATCGTTTGCGATAGATGTGGGGTTGAAGTAACTCTATCAAAAGTTCGTAGACAACGCATGGCTCACGTAGAGCTTGCCGTTCCTGTTGTTCATATTTGGTTTTTTAAAACAATGCCTTCAAGGATTGGAAATGTACTTGGCCTTTCTGGTAATGAACTTGAAAAAATTGTCTATTACGAAGAATACGTCGTTATTGATCCAGGTGATACCGAACTGACAAGAAAACAACTTCTTAATGATATTGAATATAGAGAAGCTGTAGAGCGTTTTGGTCCAGGATCGTTCGTAGCTAAAATGGGTGGAGAGGCTGTTAGTGAGCTTCTCAAAACTGAAGATCTAAAAGAGATATTAGTTGAGCTGAAGATCAAACTACGTAAAACTAAATCTATGCAAGCTCGTATGAAACTTGCAAAAAGATTGAAGATCGTTGAGAGTTTTGTTACTTCAACTAACAGTCCTGAATGGATGGTCATGTCATGCGTTCCTGTGATACCTCCAGATCTTAGACCTCTCGTTCCTTTGGATGGAGGACGTTTTGCAACTTCTGACTTGAATGATTTATATCGTAGAGTGATTAACAGAAACAACCGTCTAAAATCTATTTTAAAGCTTAAAACTCCTGATGTCATTGTTCGTAATGAAAAAAGGATGCTTCAAGAAGCTGTGGATGCCCTATTAGATAATGGAAGACACGGACATCCAGTAATGGGTGCTGGAAATCGACCTCTTAAATCACTTTCAGAAATGCTAAAAGGAAAGAGCGGTAGATTTAGACAAAACCTTCTTGGAAAGCGTGTCGATTATTCAGGTAGATCAGTTATTATGGTTGGGCCTAGCCTCAAGTTTAATCAGTGTGGTCTTCCTAAACAAATGGCTTTAGAATTATTTGAGCCGTTTATCGTCAAACGGTTAAAAGATCTAGGTCATGTCTATACTATACGATCAGCTAAGAAAATGATTCAAAGGCAAGATCCTGTTGTATGGGATGTATTAGAAGAAATTATTAAAGGACACCCTGTCTTACTAAACCGTGCACCAACTTTGCACAGACTTGGTATCCAAGCATTTGAGCCTATTCTGATTGAAGGTAAAGCGATTCGAATTCACCCTCTTGTGACAAAAGCTTTTAATGCTGACTTTGATGGTGACCAAATGGCGGTTCACATCCCTCTCTCTATTGAAGCTCAGATTGAAGCTAAAGTTTTGATGATGGCTCCAGATAACATTTTCTTACCTTCATCAGGTAAACCGGTTGCTATGCCGGGACAGGATATGACCATTGGACTCTATTATCTTATGTTAGATCCTCTTTATGATCCTGAAAAATTTGGTAAGAAAGTTAAAATTTTCAGAGACATGGAAGAAGTTTTAATCGCTCTTGGAAGTGCTGAATTTTTCTCACTACCGCATGAAATAGAGAAGAAACCTAATATATATGTGAATACAGGAAGGGGACTTCATATTCATGAAAGGATCAAACTACGATTGGAATCAGGTATTATTGAAACAACGCCTGGACGCGTTATTTTCAATGTAATAGTACCGGAGGAACTGGGTTATCAAAACTATTCTCTTCCTTCTAAGAGAACAGAACAACTGATATTAGACTGTTACAAAAAAGCTGGGCTCGAAAAAACAGTTCGCTTTTTAGATAACTTGAAGGACCTAGGGTTTAGTGAAGCCACTAAGTCTGCGATTTCAATGGGATTTTGTGATATTCCGATCCCTCCTAGTAAAGTTTCTATGCTTGAGGAGGGCCACAAGCGTGTTGCGATCGTAAGAAAGCAATATGAAAATGGTATCATTACTGAAGGGGAGAGACACTCAAAGATTATTAGTATTTGGACTGAGATTACGGATCGTCTTTCAGAAGAGTTGTTTAATATGCTTAAGCAACCTCAAAACTGTCAGTTAAATCCTCTATTTATGATGCTAGATTCTGGTGCTCGTGGAAATAAGTCTCAGGTCAAACAGTTAGGTGCTTTAAGAGGCTTGATGGCTAAGCCGTCTGGTGCCATTATTGAAACTCCTATTACTTCTAACTTTAGAGAAGGACTAACTGTTCTTGAATATTCAACTTCTTCGCATGGAGCTCGTAAAGGACTTTCAGATACAGCTCTTAAAACTGCTGACTCTGGATACTTAACAAGACGTTTAGTTGATGTTGCTCAAGAAGTTATTGTAACTGAATTTGATTGTGAAACCTTAAATGGGATCGAAGTCGCTCCTATTAATCAAGGTCAAGAGGAGCTATTGCCCCTCCAAGATAGAATATTTGGGCGTACCGTTTGTGATGACATCTATCAACCAGGAGACACATCTAAAATTTTAGCCAAGTCAGGAGATGTCTTAACTACTCTCCAAGCTAAAGCAATTGATGATGCAGGGATAGACTTAATCAAAATACGCTCTCCACTTACTTGTGAAGCAAAACTTGGTGTCTGTACTAAGTGTTATGGTCTCAACCTAGCTAATGGAAGACTCATTGGAATGGGTGAAGCCATTGGGATTATTGCGGCTCAATCTATTGGGGAACCTGGAACTCAGTTAACGATGAGAACTTTCCACCTTGGTGGTATTGCTTCTGCGTCTGCTACTCCAGAACTACTTGCTGATGATAAAGGTATTTTAGTTTGTGAAGATGTTCGTACGGTTAAGAACAACGAAGATGAGGTTCTAGTCCTTAATAAAAATGGTAAGATTCACCTAGTTAAAGATGAAGGACGTTCTTTAGAAGAGTATAAGAGCCTTTTGAAAACAAAATCGATAGAGCCTCAACAGACTTTCCCTCTAGAGCTTGGATCAAAAATCTTGATTGAAGACGGTCAGAAAGTTAAAAAAGGCCAAAAAATTGCTGAATGGGAACAACATAATATTCCAATTATTTGTGATCGTCCCGGGTTCGTTCGTTATGATGACCTTGTTGAAGGGCTTTCAACAGAAAAGCACGTCAACAAGAGAACAGGTCAAGTTGAACTTGTGGTGAAACAGCATAGAGGGGAATTACATCCTGAAATAGCGATCTTTACTGATAAAGAATGCACCGACCTTGTGGGTACTTATTCACTTCCTTCGGCTGCTGTTATTTCTGTTGAAGAAGCTGAACATGTGACTGCTGGTTATATCTTAGCTCGTATTCCTAGAGGAGCTATTAAGACAAAGGATATTACCGGAGGTCTGCCTCGTGTAGCTGAATTATTTGAAGCTAGACGTCCTAAAGAAGCTGCTGAAATTGCTAAACTTGATGGGATAATTGACTACAAGGGTGTTCAGAAGAACAAGCGTATTGTAACGGTTCGTGATGAAATCACTAAGATGGAAGAAGAGCATTTTATTCCGCTTACTAAACACTTGATTGTTCAAAAAGGCGATCATGTTGTTAAAGGTGAGCAGTTGACTGATGGGTTAGTTGTTCCACACGAAATCTTAGATATTTGTGGAGTAAGAGAACTTCAGAAGTACCTAGTAAATCAAGTGCAAGAAGTTTATCGCCTCCAAGGGGTAGACATTAACGATAAGCATATTGAAATTATTGTTAGGCAAATGCTTAAAAAAGTACGCATTAATGATCCGGGTGACACAACTTTCCTTTACGGCGAAGATGTGAATAAGAAATCTTTCCATAACGAGAACCAAAAAGTTCTAGAAGATGGTGGAAAACCAGCGCAAGCTTTCCCTATTCTCTTAGGAATTACAAAAGCTTCTCTTGGAACGGATTCCTTTTTATCAGCAGCCTCTTTCCAAGATACAACACGTATCTTAGCTGAAGCTGCCTGCGAAGGAAAAACAGACTATTTAATGGGCTTTAAGGAAAATATCATTATCGGACACATGATCCCAGGAGGGACCGGTTATGAGTATCATAAGAAAGTCAAAGAGTATGTTGAAAAAGAATATGAAGAAGATCTGGCATTTGATTTTGCTAACTAAAAATTAAATTGACTATTTAGGCCTCTCATTTATTTTGAGAGGCCTTTTTTGTTTAAATAAGTGGAAAATTTATTTTAATTTAGGTTTGTTTATCTTTATCATTACTTAATATTTGGCCTCTACAATATAGCCAATATTCAAAAACCTTTAGCGCCCATGAATTTATTTATTTCGACAGTTTACAGAAGGGGATGTGATCTTTATTCTGATTTATCAAACCACGCCTCTAAAAATAAGCAGCGCTATTTTGCTGCTGCACTAGCCGCGCTTGCGGGAGGCGGAGCCTATTCCTATTTTAATAGTTCAAATTTGGTGGTACAAGAAGGCCTCGATACTTGGTGTCAAGCCTATCACTTTGATGGAGCTCAGCCCTTTAAAAGCGATCTAGGGAAATCCTCAGAGAGTGTTGATCAATTTTTTCTTACAAATATCAAAAAAGGGCACATAAATGAGGTGTGTATGGGTCCAAACCCAGGTATTTGGGACTCTGAGAGTAAGATCAAATTTTCTCATCCAAATACGAATGTTTTGCCTAATTTTTTAGGCTTTAGTGAAAACCGATTACAAGTTCTTAAACTACTAGAAGAATATAAATTAATTGATACAACCCCTAAAGCTTCTACTGACTATTCTCTTCTTCATGAAGTCTATGATCTTGATTCTTTAAAATATCTTTTAGATAAACGAACTTTTTTGAGAAGAGCTCACTCGGTAAATCAGCCAAATAGCGATGGCTTAAGCCCACTAGGTCAAATTATTAAGATGAGAAAGTCTCTAAAAAAAGATTTTAATCCTTTGCTTGAATTCCTATTTGAGCATGGCGCTGATTCTAACTATCATCCTTTGAATACTAGTCCTCAGTCTCCTTTAGGTGTTGCTTTAAGTAGCTATGTAAAAGAATCTAGCATTAGATATGATGATAGTAATGGAAGGCTTACAGATCTTGTAGATAAGCTTTTAGCTCATGCTGCTACACTCCGGGCTACAGATTTTTATAAATTCTCAACAGAACCTGCGGTAACTATTCTTACAGAAAGAACTATTCTTTATGAAGCCTTGAGAAGAATGGCTAAGCAAAACCCAGATGTTTTGAAAAAGCTAATCGAAAATGGCCTTGATTTATCAGGAAAGACTCCATACACATCTAGTGTCAGAGGTAGACACTCTGAGATTAAACAGAATTCTTTAATAAAGCCTCTCTTGTTCCAATTTCTATATCACTTAGGAATTGATGATCTCTATTTTAAATCTGCACGGAATCCTTCAAAAATCACTAAAAACCTTGAAACCTGTTTGACTATTTTGACAGAGGGTTATTCTGATAGACAACTCCGAGAATTTAAGACTTACGATTTTGGGAGAGGAAAAGAAGTTGGTATTTGGGAATATGTGCAGCAAGTAGACCATACTCCAGACCAAACCTTAGTTACCTTTTTTAAAAAGAGATTGGGTGGATAGACTTTCTCTTGGTTTTAAGGCGAAAGTTGCCTTAAAGACCATTCACTTCCTTTCTTAGCATAATGAAACCTTAAGTTAATTCGACTGGGACCTCCCTGCCAAAATTCAAATTCTGAAGGGATAACGCGATAGCCACCCCAGTGCTCTGGGAGCGGAATCTCTTTATCTTTAAAGAGGACTTCCAATTCTTTAATTTTATTCTCAATGACCTCTAAAGATTTAATTTCTTCATCTTGCTTGGAAGCTAAAGCTAAAAGGCGATTGCCTTTAGGTCTAGAATGGAAGTAATTTGCAGATTCTTCGATAGGAATCTTTTCTGCATGGCCTATGATTCTTAATTGTCGGTTTAGTGAAGGCCAATAAAAGGTAAGGGATGCTTTTGGATTTTCTTGAAGATCGAGGCCTTTCCGACTTTTGTAGTTTGTGAAAAAAGTGAAGCCCCTCTCATCTAGGTACTTAAGAAGGATAATCCGCGAGGTGACCTCTCCCTTTTTATTGGAAGTTGCTAAAGTCATCGCATTGCCATCAACTATTTTGAGGTCTAAGACTTCTTGAAACCACTTAACGGCTTGGTTATATGGGTCTTTATAAAGACTGTCTTTCGACATGTATTTAAAATCCTTAGGAAAGACCCGGCGATAATCTGAAAAATCAAAGATCATTAGCTTTTCATTTTTTCTATGAATAAACTACTTCAAGTTTGATAAGATCTGCAGAAACTTTCGAATGCCCATCTGATAGCTGCTCTACTGCCATTTGATCTCCATTTAACTGCAAGCGATAGGCATTTTCATCAATGTGGACCTTTTTAATGTCCAATTTTTTGCATCTTCAACGTGTAGCTTTCTTTCTACTTCTCCATCAGCTTTTTGCATCTCTTCTAAGAGCTTTGGAGCTATGGTTAACAAATCACAACCTGCTAAATCGTAGATCTGTTCAGTATTACGAAAGCTTGCCCCCATAATCTCTGTCTTATAGTCAAACTTTTTGTAGTAATTGAAAATTTCTGCAACTGACTTAACACCAGGATCTTCTCCAGGTGGATAGCTTTCAACGTTATCGTGTTTTTTATACCAGTCAAAGATACGTCCAACAAATGGAGAAATTAAAGTGGCGTTTGCTTCAGCTGCAGCTATCGCTTGAGGCATACTGAACATTAAAGTCATATTGCAGTGAATACCTTCTTTCTCAAGATGCTCAGCAGCCTTGATTCCTTCCCAGGTTGAAGCGAGTTTAATTAAAACACGTTCTTTTGGTATTCCTGCTTTTTCATAAAGTTGAATCAGCTTATGTCCTTTATCGATACTGCCTTGAATGTCAAAAGAGAGCCTTGCATCTACTTCTGTAGAAACACGTCTTGGAACAATCTTTAGAATTTCACATCCAAAATTCACAAAAAGTTTATCTATAATGTGGGTTTTCTGAGATTCAAAGTCTTGCGCTTGGCCCTTTCCAAATTCTATAGCCTCTTCTACGAGACTTAGATATTCAGGTTGACCTGTCGCTGCCTTAAAAATCAAAGACGGATTTGTTGTGGCATCTGTAGGTTGGTACTGCTTAATAGAGTTAATATCTCCAGTGTCAGCAACTACCGTTGTTAATTTTTTAAAGCTTTCTAATTTATTTCCCATTTTCGTTATATATCTCCATTTGGACTATTAATTTGCATTATAGGAATTAAAAAAATTTTTGACTAGTCTAGAGTTTTAAGTGGGCTTATGACTCAGTGACAAGCCCTTTAAAGTATCTACTCTAAAAGCTATATTTGTTTTTTCTTTCCCAATATTGAGTTCTAAAACAGAGCTTAAGCGGGTTAGAAGGAGCTGAAAGGGGATTTTAACTTGATGTGGACCCACATCAATTGCGACCGCAGACTGACCAAAAATTTCTTTTGACTGCTGTATTTGCTTGCATAATGCTTCAAATTGCTTGAGTTGACTCAGTATTTGAGTCCCTAAAAGATATTTTTTATCACATTTTTCACATGTAATCGTTTTTGACAGCTGCTGGTCGTTGAGAACAGAAAAGTAAACAGGATGGTTGCATTCTGTACACTTGAATTCAAGATTGGACTCTTCTTTCACTGAGTGATACCTATTGCGACTTACATTTAAAGTGCACTATAAAGTTAAAAAACAATTTTTTCAAAGGATTATCCATAAATTCAATAGGAAAATTTGAAAGCCGCTTCCTTTAATGGTTAAGGCGTATTAAATAAAATTTAAGTTACTACCTATTAAAAAATTATGAAAAAAGCTTAATCTTAATCAAATCTTTAATAAAAATCTTTAACCTGTTCAACTCAACTTTAATGAAGTAGGAGAAGGTTCCCAAAACATTAATTAATTTTTTAAAGATTTTTGAAATTGATTTATTGTTATAAACCGTTTAAAATTGATTAAGAAAAACTAAAGGCAAGGTAAGGATTTTATGAGTGGTAATATTCAAATAAGTACAAGTGAATCATGGTTGAATTATGCGCCTCCTATACCGAGTGCCATTCCTAAATCCATCCTTTCTATTCCTCAATTTTTTGTTTCGGCTCTTCCAGTCGCCTTAAGTTTCGATCAGAGTATTCAAGGCAAAAGTAGACTTTATAGTCAAGAATCGCATCTTGGTGTGAAGCTTGGAGCCAATATTGTGGTTTCAGTGCTATCTTCTGTTGTAAGGGATACATTGCGCGCTTTCCAGGTTTCCTTCGTAACCAACGGCTATGCTTCGAAATCTGAACATTCTTATGAAGAATACCTTCCTTTTAGAGGAGGAGGAACTGATGCCACTTTTGGGTTAGCATTGGATGCTTCTAGAGCGCTACAAGAACAGCCTCTTGCCTTTCAAGTAGAAAAATCATATTTAGAGTGGTTCACTATTCCAGGACATAAAGAATCTTTGAATGCCGCTATTCAAGAGAATGTTAAAGGTGAATCTAGAGTAGATGTAACTGGAAAATTAGCTGATCTTTTCGGGAAATCTGGAGGTGACAGAACGAAGAGACTTCAGAACTTGATAGGTATGCGCGATAAGTTAAAGATCCTGAGGTATTCAGATATTGCTAATGATGCTAATCTAGGTATTGTTGATGATGCTGCTGCTGCCTTAGTTGGGCCTATTGAAGATGGTGCTGGTGCAGCACGACACGTTCACTTTGCAAATGACGTATATGGAGAATCTCTCCAAGTAAAAGATCTTTCTCCTGCCGGTATTAAGACTCTATTTCAGAAAATTTTACGTCTTTCTGATGATGTAGACCCTACCCTAGATCAAATAGAAGCTTATGCAGTTAAACTAAATGCAGAAATAGAAGAAGCTACAATTGATTCTAGATTTATTAATGATTTTGAACTTAGGGCTTCAACGGCAGCAGCTTTTAAAGCAAGAGGTGATCTTAGAGCATTACAAAGAGAACAATTATCTACTACTGTTAAAAATTCTGAGCGTACTAAGGAACAGATCAAAGACTTAGATAAAAAGATCAAAACTTATAATACAAATTTTAAAGAAGCGTCCGCTTTAAATACAGCTTTTAAAGTTGTAGAGTGGGGTCTCAATATCTTGAGGCTAGGTTCTTTTTTACATGATCAAGCTGAATACAATGAAAGGCTCTCTGGACTTGCTAAAGCTTATGAACCTCAATCTAAGAATTCTTAAGTTCAAAGTCTGATTTCTTTTTTTACTCATTCTAAAAATAAGTTGGGGATACTACCTAATCTTTTCCATTTATTACTTGAAGAGAAGTTTAAAACTTCTCTTCAGCCATTTAAGAAATAATTTTTTTATTGAATTTTTAGTGCCAGATAGTGATAATTCTGCCAATTTTGTGAACTTCAACGACGGGATACCAAACATATGGAAACTCTGGAAAAAGGAAAGCAGAAATTAGGTGAGATTTGTGATCTTCTAAGAAAAGACACTTTGGAGCCTGCTCAAAAAGAAGCATCAACTATTGTGGAATCTGCTAAGCAAGAAAGTCAAAAAATTTTGGAACAAGCAAAAGCTCAAGCTGAAAGTCAAATGCAAGACGCTCAAAAGAAAATAGAACAAGAGAAGGTTTTATTTCATACATCTTTAGACGTTGCTTCAAAGCAAGCTTTTGACAAACTGCGAGAAGATATCGAGACGAAGCTTTTTGATGAAGAACTTAATCATCTAGTTAATCAAATCGCTCACGACCCTGAAAAAGTAGCCGGACTTGTGAATGTAATTATTGAGGTTATAGAAAGAGAGGGACTTAATGGGAACCTTGCTCTAGGATTAGCCAAATCCATTGAACCTAGCGAAATAAGTAAATACCTTGTTAAAGAAATTGCAGACAAACTTGAAAAAGGTGATATCCCTATAGAAATGATCTCAGGTGGAGCTATTGTTCAACTGAAAGATAAAAAGATGAGTGTAGATATCTCCGATCAGTCTTTAAAAGAACTTTTTGGAAGTTATCTTAGAAATTCCTTTCGAGAAATTTTATTTAGAAATGTGTAAAGCGTGTGCAAATAGGAATCTATGAAGCAGTATCATTTTTAGCTAGTTTGTTACCTACTCTAACGATAGGGGTACCTCCTGAATTCCCTTTTTGGGAGTTTAAGGAACTTTGTTGGCAAAATTTATCTCCTTCTGACCTGGAACAAACAAAGGTCATAAGGCGCTATATGGACATCCGAAATCTACGCCCCTTTTGGCAGCAAAAGGAGCTTGATCCTCATGGAAATTATGATCGAAAAGAGCTTGAAGAACACCTCCTTTTAGAAGAAGGTCTTCCAGACTATGTGTTTGAGTTTATTCGTGAGCATGACAACACTAAAGAACGTATCGATTTTTTCCCCACATTACTCGCGCAGTTTTTTCAAGAAGAAACAGAAAAAGCTAAAGGCTATTTAAAAGCGTTTTTATTGTTTGAACGTGAATGGCGACTCATAATGCTAGCTATCCGAGCAAAACTTTATAATAGAGATTTATCATGGGAACTTCAACACGAAGATCCTCAAGATGATCTTGTTGCCCAAATCTTAGCTCAAAAAGATGCTGCAAACTTTTCTCCTCCAGAAGGCTACGAAAGCCTTAAGGAAATCTTCGAAGAATTTAGAAGAGAACCACTTAAACTTCATTGGGAATTAGCTCAGTGGCGTCTTGATAGAATTAAAGATCTTCCTCAAAGAGGAACTTTTTCTATCGATCGCATTCTATCCTATCTAGCTCAATTGATTATTGCTGAAAATTGGATGAAACTCAACCATGAGCAGGGAATGAGTGTCGTTGAAAATATTATGAAAGAACAATAAGGTTAAAATTCATGCCAGAAAATAAATCTACCGGTTTTGTGGTAAAAGCTTATGGAAACTTACTTCAAGTCCGCTTCGAGGGACAAATCCGTCAAGGGGAAGTTGCTAAAATTGAAGTTGATGGGCAAATGCTCAAAGCTGAAGTTATTGAAATTTTAGGAGATGAGGCAAAACTGCAAGTTTATGAAGATACTCGAGGTGTTGGATATGGAACGCGTGTTGAATTTTCTGAAGACCTTCTAGAAGCTGAGTTGGGCCCTGGGCTTTTGCAGTCTATTGTCGATGGTTTGCAAAATCCTCTTGAGAAATTAGCTGAAAAATGTGGATTTTTCTTAACTAGAGGAGTTTATATGCCTCCTTTAGATCGAGAGAAAACCTGGGAATTTACTCCAGTTGCTCAGTCGGGAGATAAGCTGAAAAGGGGAGCTACTTTGGGTACAACTCCAGAAGCTCACTTTACTCATCAGATTATGGTACCCTTTTCTTTTTATGGAACGGTAACTCTTAATGACGTAGCTCCTGCTGGAAGCTATAGAGTTGATGAAGTTATTGCTAGAGGAAAAGATGAGTCTGGAAAAGAACATTCGTTCATGATGATGCAAAAATGGCCTATAAAAAGTGCTCTTTTAGAAGGAACTAAAATAAAAGCTTCTAAAATGATGAGCTGTGGATTGCGGACTATAGATACGCAGTTTCCGATCGTAAAAGGGGGATCTTTTTGTTCTCCAGGCCCTTTTGGTGCTGGAAAAACGGTCTTGCAACACCACCTCTCAAAATTTTCAACGATTGATATCGTTGTGGTTGCGGCTTGTGGAGAGCGAGCAGGTGAAGTTGTTGAAGTCTTGAAAGAATTCCCTCACTTAAAAGACCCTACTAGCGGGGGCGCTTTGATGGAAAGAACAATTATTATCTGTAATACTTCTTCCATGCCTGTAGCTGCTCGAGAATCCTCTATTTACTTGGGTGTGACTATTGCCGAATATTATCGTCAAATGGGACTCGATGTGATGTTGCTCGCAGACTCTACATCAAGATGGGCTCAAGCTTTACGTGAAATGTCAGGACGTCTCGAGGAAATACCTGGGGAAGAGGCATTCCCAGCTTACTTAGCTTCTCGTATAGCTGCTTTTTATGAAAGAGCGGGTGCTGTTGAGCTTTCTGATAAGAAGGTCGGCTCAGTCACAATTGGAGGAGCTGTTTCACCTGCGGGAGGAAACTTTGAAGAACCTGTGACGCAAGCAACACTTTCTGTAGTCGGTGCATTTTTAGGGTTGTCAAGAGCTCGATCTGATGCAAGACGCTACCCTGCAATTGATCCTTTAATTTCTTGGTCAAAGTATATTGGAATTGTTGGGAAAGATCTCGAAGGCAAATTTCCAAATTGGGAAGAAAAAGTCGCTTTTACTGAGCAAGTTTTAAGAGATGGGGATGAAATAGGAAAGAGAATGGAAGTTATTGGAGAAGAAGGGACTGCAATTGAAGATTTTATACTCTATTTAAAAGCGGAACTCTATGATTTTTCTTACTTGCAACAAAATGCTTTTGACGCTGAAGATGCTTTTTGTCCTTTAGATAGACAACTTATCTTGTTTCGATTGATTTGTACTATTTTTTGAATCAAAATTTTCGTTTTCATCTCATGATGAAGCTAGAAGTTATTTTTTTAAAATTGCAAAACTTTCTCAAAAATATGAACTTCACTACTTTTGAATCTGAAAAATACAATGAGATATTAGGGGAAGTTCAAACAATGCTAGAACAAGCTCATAAAGAGGGAGCCCAAGTTTAATGAAAATTGTGCATGATAGAATCAATAATATGCGAGGTAACCTTATTACAGTGACTTCAAAAGAAGCTGTCTTGGGTGAACTTGCAAGAGTTGAAAAAAGAGATGGGACTAAAACGTTAGCGTCTGTTTTACGTTTTGAAGAAGATCAAGTGACTCTCCAAGTTTTTGGTGGAACTCGAGGGATCTTTACTGGAGATAAAGTTATCTTCTTGAAAAAAGAAATGACCGCTACCTTTGGAGACCAGCTTCTAGGTCGTAGACTTAATGGAGCAGGAGAACCCATCGATGGGGGACCCCATATGATTGGAGAGGAAATTCCGGTTGGAACTGCCTCTTTTAATCCTGCAAGACGAATTGTTCCTAAAGAAATGGTCCGCACTAACATCCCTATGATCGATGTTTTTAATTGTTTGGTTAAGTCTCAGAAGATACCTATTTTCTCTGTAGCAGGAGAACCTTATAATCAACTCTTAATGAGGATCGCTAATCAAACCGATGCTGATATTGTAATCATCGGGGGAATGGGACTTACTTTTGATAACTACCAAGCCTTTATCGATAATGCAGAGGAATCAGGAACTCTTGGAAGAACTATTATGTTTGCCCATAGAGCAACAGACCCTATTGTGGAATGTGTGTTAGTGCCTGATATGGCACTTGCTTGTGCAGAGAAATTTGCTCTTCAAAACAAAAACGTACTTGTTTTATTAACAGATATGACAGCTTTTGCAGACGCGATTAAAGAAATTGCAATCACTATGGACCAGATTCCTTCAAATAGAGGATATCCAGGCTCTCTTTATTCAGACTTAGCTTCTAGATATGAAAAAGCGGTCGACATTCAAGATAGCGGATCTATTACACTCATCGCAGTGACTACTATGCCTGGGGATGATGTGACTCACCCTATTCCTGATAACACAGGATACATTACAGAAGGGCAATTTTACTTGCACGGAGGCCGTATTGATCCTTTTGGTTCTCTCTCTAGATTGAAACAACAGGTTATTGGAAAAGTTACTAGAGAAGATCATGGAGAAATTGCTAATAACATGATTAGACTCTATGCTGATTCAAAAAAAGCAAGAGAAAGACAATCTATGGGATTTAGGCTGTCTAAGTGGATGAGAAATTGCTTAGGTATTCAGAGCTTTTTGAAAGTCAAATGATGGATTTAGAAGTCAACTTGCCTATTGAAAATGCTTTAGATTTAGGATGGAAAATTCTATCTGAATGCTTTGAAAAAGATGAAGTTGGAATTAAAGATCAGATTTTAGAGGCTCATTGGCCAAGTACGTAATATGGCAGAAGTAAAACTTACAAAAAATGAATTAAGAGCGCAGCAAGCACGTTTGAATCAACTTCAACGTTATTTGCCGACGCTTCAGCTTAAAAAGGCGCTTCTACAAGTTGAAGTGCAAAATGCAAAAGCTGGAATAGATAATTTGAAGTCAAAAGCAAAAGAAGCTCTTGATCATGTTGAAGACTATGCAAGACTATTTCCTGAAATGGACTTTCCCTCTATTGAACAAACAGTAGAAATAGATGAAGTGAAAAAAAGTTCCGAAAATATTGCAGGTGTTGAAATCCCAATTTTTGAGGGCGTTTCTTTCCACACTTTAAAGTATCACCTATTTGACAGTCCACCTTGGATGGAAGGGGCTATAGAAGGAGTGCATGAGCTTATAGAGGCCGAGTGTCACCTTAAAATTGAAGTGGAAAAACTTCGACTTTTACAAAAAGAACTTAGAGATGTTTCCATTAGAGTGAACCTCTTTGAAAAGATTTTAATTCCAAGGTCTTTGGCTAATATCAAAAAAATAAAAGTCTTTCTAGGAGATCAACAACTAGCAGCAGTGGCTCAAGCTAAAGTGGCTAAATCAAAGATTGAAGCGAAAAAGGAACTAGTATGCGCGTAGATGTTCAAAAGTTTTTACTTTTTGGCTCTGTAAGTCAAAAGAAAGAGTTTTTTAAAAAGGCTCAGAATCTTGGAGTGATTGAGTTCATTGATCATAGTGGTCAAAAGTATGATATCGTTCCAGAACCTGTCAAAAAGATGAATAAAGCGTTACGTATCTTAAGAGGCGTTGTTCCCCAAAAACAGTCTGAAGTCGATGATCTTCAAGAAGCAAGTAAAGCTGCAGATGAAATTTTGAAAAGACAGGCTAGAATGGAGAGTCTTGCTGAAGAAGGGCGCTTGGTTCGTCAAGAAATGGCTAGAGTTGCTGTCTTTGGAGATTTTAATCAGCAAGATATACACTTTATTGAAGAAAAAGGAAAAAGAGTCGTTCAATTTTTCTATGCCAAAAATAAAGAAAATGTTCCAGATGCTTCTGAAATGATCTACGTTGGACAAGATCATAATCTTTACTATTATATTACCGTAAATAAAGAAAAAGCGTCTTATGATCATATGGTCGAAATGATTGTTGACCGCTCTCACGGAGAACTTTTAAAAAGAAAAAAAGAAATTGAAGATGAAGTTCATCAAATTGAATCTCTTTTAAAAGAACTCTCCACTTTTAAATCTCTCATTAAGCAAGCGGTTATTCATGAATTTAATACGTATTATTTAAAGATGAACCACAATTTTGTGGATTATCATTGGGAAGAATCATTTTTTTCAACAGAAGTATGGATTGCTAAAACAAGTATCAATGATGTGGAAAGACTCCTAGAGTCCTTCTCCATTTATATGACAGAAATACAAATTGAAGACGAAGAAAGGATTCCGACTCACTTAGAGAATACAGGACCTAACAGAGTCGGAGAAGACTTAGTCTACATTTACGACACTCCGTCTATTGAAGACAAAGATCCCTCTGGCTGGGTCTTATGGGCTTTTGCACTCTTCTTTGCCTTTATTGTTGGAGATGGGGGATATGGGTTTATTTTCTTGATCCTATTCTTCTTAATGCGCTGGAAAGTTAAAGAACCTTCGAAGTCTGTTCAAAGATTTAATAAGCTTTTAGGGATTTTGTCTATTAGTTGTATTGTCTGGGGCTTTTGTGTGAGTTCTTTCTTTGGGATTAATATAAGCCTAGAAAATGGACTTAAACGCTACTCTCCACTTTCCTATATGGTCGAAAAAAAACTCTCCTATCATATGGCTCAAAATGATGAAACTTATAACGAAGTGACTCAAAAGTTTCCTGATCTCAAAAAAGTTCGATTGCCTTATGAGTTTTTTAACTCAAGCAGTTGTGGATAAAGATGGGGTCAAAGAAGCTGTGATTTACAACCTGTTTGCAAACAATGTTATGATAGAGCTGGCTCTTTTTATTGGAACCCTTCACTTGATATTAAGTATGATACGGGGATTTCGGAGGTCATGGGCACGCCTTGGTTGGATCTTCTTCTTGATAGGCGCTTACTTATATTTTCCAGAGACCTTAAAGGCCACTTCGCTGATTCATTATGCCTTTGGAATCCCAAAACTACTTGCAGGCTTTATAGGCCTTATATCTCTTAGGGGGAATAGGTTTAGCCGTTCTTTTAGGTCTTATTCAAAACAAACTTAAAGGTGCTGCAGAAATTATGACTGTCATAGAAGTCTTTGCTGATGTGCTCTCTTATTTGCGTCTTTATGCGCTTGCTCTAGCAGGATCGATCATGGCAAATACCTTCAACTCATTTGGCTTAAATATGCCTATTGCAATCGGAATCGTAGTTATTATTGTGGGACACTCTCTCAATATTGTCTTATCCGTTATGGGAGGGGTGATTCATGGACTGCGTCTTAATTTCTTAGAATGGTACCACTATTCTTTTGAAGGGGAAGGTAAAAAGCATAAACCTCTAGCACTGTTACAATTTAGAAAATAAAAGGAGTCTATTAAAATGGATTATACACTATTAGGACCCGCAATCTCTTTAGGATTAGGGTGTATTGGAAGCTCAATCGGATGTGGAATTGCCGGAATGGCCTCTCACGCTGTAATGGCTAGAGTTGAAGAAGGGCACGGTAAATTTATTGGAATGTCTGCTCTTCCAGCAAGTCAGTCCATTTACGGGTTTGTCTTGATGCTCTTAATGGCAGGAGCTATAAAAGGTGGGACTCTTTCCCCTGAAAATGCCTTAGGAATAGGGACTTTTTCTGGGCTAGCATTATTATTCTCATCTGTGTATCAAGGAAAATGTGCAGCGTCAGGGATTCAAGCGGCCGCGAAGCAGCCTGCTATTTTGGGTAAAACCTTTGCAGCTTTAGGGATTGTGGAATCATTCTCTCTCTTCGCCTTTGTCTTTGCTCTGCTTCTTTTTATGTAGAAGACCATACAGGATGGCTGTCAATGGAAAAACGGATAGAGTCAGATAGTTTAGGTGAAATAGAAGTTGATCAAGATTGCTATTGGGGTGCTCAAACTCAACGCTCTTTAGAAAATTTTGATATTGGGCGAGATTTTCATGATCTCATGCCCTTTGAAATGATCTTTGCCTATGCTATCTTGAAGAAAGCTGCAGCTCTCACCAATCACGAGCTAGGTCTCTTAGATGGAGATAAATGCAAAGTGATTGCGGAGGTTTGTGATGAGATTATAGAAGGGAACTTCAAGGATCAGTTCCCTTTAGTCATCTGGCAAACAGGCTCTGGGACTCAAACTCATATGAATATCAATGAGGTCATCTCGAATAGGGCTATTGAAAAGATGGGGGGAGAGATGGGGTCAAAAACACCTATCCATCCCAATGATGATGTGAATAAGTCTCAGTCTTCTAATGACACTTTCCCCACAGCCATGAATATTGCGACCTATCTTAAAATTGTTCACGAGCTTTTGCCTGCACTTCACCATTTCAAAAAAGTCTTAGAAGAAAAGGTTCAGGACTTTAAAGATATTATAAAAACAGGTCGTACTCACTTGATGGATGCAGCGCCCCTGACCCTTGGACAAGTTTTCTCAGCCTTTCAAACTCAAATAGAACATGGAATACTCGCAGTTGAAAATACATTGCCTCGCTTACTTGAATTGCCTCTTGGAGGCTCTGCTGTTGGAACAGGGTTGAATACCCATCCTGACTATGCTGAAAAAGTAGCTGAAGCTATTGCAGATCTTACAGATCAACCTTTCCTAACATCACCAAATAAATTTGAAGCTATAGCTACTGAAGATAGCTCTGTAGAAGTAAGTGGAGCGCTTAAACGTGTCGCAGCTTCTTTTCTGAAAATAGCTAATGATATTCGTTGGCTTTCCTCAGGACCTAGATGTGGTATAGGGGAGATCACGATTCCTTCAAACGAGCCAGGATCTTCAATTATGCCAGGAAAAGTAAATCCTACTCAATGTGAAGCCATGATGATGCTTACAAGTCAAGTCTTTGGAAATGACGTAGCTATCTCTATGGCCAACGGGCAGGGAAATTTTGAACTAAATACAAATCGACCCGTTATTATCTATAATCTTTTGCACTCCATCAGCTTACTTGCTGACGGAGCTCAAAGCTTTACAAATAATTGCCTAAAAGGAATTGAGCCTAATCTTGAGGTCATCCAAGACTACCTGTCTCGTTCCCTTATGCTTGCAACTGCTTTGAATACCAAAATTGGCTATGACAACGCCTCAAAAATAGTCAAAAAAGCCCACCTGGAAAAGAAAACCTTAAAGGAAGCCGCCCTAGAGCTCAAAATTTTGTCAGCTGAAGAATTTGATCAAATTGTGGACCCTAAAAAAATGATTTCCCCTCATGAATAGCATTTTTAAAAAAACAACTACCCTATAGTTGTTTTTTTATCTAAATAAGCTTCTTAAGTAGCTAATTTATAGTAATTAACGATTTCATAGAAAAGACTAAGATCTTTGCAATAACTTAATATAGATCTATTATGATTTACTCTTTACAGGAGTCTTTTTATGAAAAAACCTAATCTTTTTAAGAAATTATCCCCCAAGGTACTGGTTACCCTTTTAGTTATAGGTGTTTTGGCCTCTTTGGGAGGAATCCGCCATGTACAGTCAAAAAAGCAGACCAGTTCTACAACGAGCTCTATCGCGTCCTATTCTCAGCTTAAAAGTGCCAAATTAAGAAGTCTCTTCAATAAGGTGCAAAAAGACCCCAAGCAAAAAGACATTTATCTAAAAGAAGTAGGGCCTTTATCACTGGAAGAACTTAATCAAGGATATCAAGCAGCTGTTAACAGTTTTCAGTACGATCTTGCGATAGACTTCTATCTTTTAGGAGCACAAGATTGCTTCCAAGATGGAGAAGACATTTTATTAATAGCAATCAACTCGGGCAGACTAGATCTTGTAAATGAGCTTTTAACTCCAAAATATGCTCTTAAGCTTAATCATCTAAATGCAGTGAGATCTTTGGTTAATATTGATCAATCAAATTGGGCGTACATTTATAAAAAACAAGATACAGATGATTTAGGCTTTCAAAAATATTTGATCCAATCTCAAAAACTGGCAAGTGAAGTAATCGGTTTGTATAAACTTCAAAACCCTACTGGACCTATGAGATATGATACAAATCCTTCTCATCAGGAAAATTACAACTCAATTTTTGGAGAGAATGTTCAAGCGCGTTTTGAAACTGAACTCAATACAACGCTGCAAGGGAAATATACCTTTGAAGAGGCTCTTCATGGAACACAACACACTCCCATTTTAATTAATGAAGAAGGAGCACGCGTTGGTGTAATCAAAACTAAAAATGAAATTCTAGCAGAAGCTTTGGACTATGATCATTTTGCTGGTGTTCCTCCAGCTATGAGTGCCAATATTCCAGAGATGGGATCTGTGGTTGTTCAAAAATGGGTACCTAATTCTAAAATTGCTACAGATTATAAACGTGAAAAAGACTGGAATGCTGAGCAGCTTCATCATATTAGAGTCTTGGACATCCGTTTAGGAAATAGTGACCGTAATAAGGGAAATGTTTTAATTGTTCCAACAGAAGAGAATGGACTGATTGTCCCTATCGATCACGATTTGATCATGCACTATATTCCAAATGACAATAATTGGGAGGCACCTTACTTAAATGTTCCCTTTTCCCCTATTTCTAAAGACTATATCAAAAAGCTAGATCTAGAAAAGGATGCTCAAGTGATGCAAGATTTGGGATATAAAAATGATGAAATTGTTAGTATGAAAATACGGACTACACTTTTAAAAATGGCTACTGAACGTAATCTAACCTTAAAAGAAACTGATATGCTTTATAGGTTTTACTATTATGACTTTTTAGAAGCAGGTGATGCTTTATCTCCTCAGTCTACAGAAGCTGATATCAGGGATACTTTTAATCCAAAAATGGACGAAGTTTCTTCAATTGTCCAAAATCCCGTGCAAGTTTGGGGACTTATCGGCAATAACTATGAGCTCTATATTTAAAATTGATCGGATCTGCCTATTACTTTATAGTAGCCAGCATGCTCTTAAAATTTAAAATTCAAAAGACTTTAGCCCTTTTTTTACTACTTTTACTTACCAGTTGCTCTTTAGGTCCACTCTCTGCATTTTGGGGAGGGTCTGGCATTGCGCACCTCTCAATCTTAAGTGAGGTCGTCAATCAGAATACTTTAGCGTCTGTCCATGTGAATGCCCCAGATGATCACTTACATGCTTTCAATCCGCATGGTCAACGCTTATATGTGAGTTGGAGTCTGCCAAAAAAATATTTGGCCTCTGAATTAAAAGGTGTTTTAAAAGTTCAATTTAAAATTCCAGAGCAACTAGAGATTCCCTTTGAAATCACAAAGTCTTCAGGAACTATGATCTATCAAATTATTAATGAAGAGTATTTTCAAAAAGAGGGGATCCTCTCTTACAAAATCGCGCTCTTTTCTAATGGTAAAGAGATAGACCATTTTGAACACAAAATGTGGGCAGAACTCATTTCTTTTACTCCCTAAGAAACATTTTCTATGTAGGGTAATTTGCCTGTTGAAGTATCTTTTTATTGCTTAGTTGGCTATCATGATTAACTTTTAAAATTTGAATTTTGATTATGAATGAACTGACACAATTCTTAGGTCGACTCAATGGCTGGGTCTGGAGTTATCCTCTTTTAATTCTTTTAGTGGGAACAGGTCTTTTCTACACCCTTATACTTAAAGGGCTTCAATTTAGGTATCTTTTCTACTCAATTAAATTAATTTTTATTAAGCACGATGATGAAGCTGAAGGAGATGTTTCTCAGTTTCAAGCTCTGATGACTGCTATGTCGGCTACCATTGGAATAGGGAGTATAGCAGGGGTTGCAACAGCTGTCGCAACAGGAGGCATAGGTGCCATCTTCTGGATGTGGGTAGTCGGATTCTTAGGTATGGCGACCAAATATGCTGAAGCTATCTTAGGTATTAAATATCGAATCCATGACGAAGCTGGACAGATGAGCGGTGGGCCTATGTATTATCTAGAGCGGGGCTTGGAGTGGAAAGGCTTAGCGACCATGTTTGCAGTGGCAGGAGCAATTGCTGCTCTTACAACAGGGAATATGGTTCAATCAAACTCAGTGGCTAACGCATTAGTTAACTACATCTCTATTGACCGCATTTGGATCGGGGTAATCCTTGCATTCTTCACAGGCCTAGTCCTTTTAAAAGGGATTAAAAGCATTGCCTGGGTAACTGAATATTTAGTCCCTATTATGGCTTCTATTTATATTCTAGGCGGGCTCGTTATTATCTTCATGAACTTCCGCTTAATTCCACAGGGTTTTCTTCAAATCTTTCATGCAGCTTTCCATAAGCAAGCAGCCGTTGGAGGCTTCTTAGGTTCTTCTGTGCTTCTAGCTGTCCGTATGGGGATTTCAAGAGGTGTTTTTTCAAATGAAGCTGGTCTTGGAAGTTCACCTATAGCAGCATCTGCTGCACGAACAGATCGTCCTGGAAGACAAGCCATGATTTCTATGAGTGGAGCTTTTATAGCAACCTTCATTGTTTGTACGATAACAGGTCTTGTCATAGTTTTGACAGGTGTCTTAGGTGGGACAAGTGCTGATGGGGGAGTCCTTAATGGAGCTACTATGGTCATTTATGGCTTTAATAAAACTTTTCCAGGAACTGGATGGATTGTGAGCTTAGCTTTAATTATGTTTGGTTACACCACCATTTTAGGATGGGCTTATTATGGAGAAAAGTGTTTCGAATACCTCTTTGGACGAAATGCTATCATCCTTTATCGCGTACTTTTTACGTCAGTTGTTGTTTTAGGATCAACGTTAGGGCTTGAGCTTGTCTGGAGTGTTGCAGATATCAGTAACGCTTTTATGTGTATTCCTAACCTTCTAGGACTCCTCGGGCTTGCTTTTGCCGTTAAAAAAGAATCTGACTCTTTCTTAGAAGTTGTAGAATTTGAAAAACTAGAAGCTGCTAATTTGAAGAAAGCTTAAGCAACTTTTCCTTGATTAGCTTAAGTTCTTCTTGATGGCTTCGAATAAGTTCTTTTTGCTTTTCAACGAGCTCTTTGGGCGCTCTCTCTACAAAATTAGGGTTCGATAGCTTCTTATTTAAAACTTCCAAATTTTGCTGTTTTTTTAGCTCTTCTTTTGTGAGCCTTGCTTTTTCCTGATCAAGTAACTCTTTGGGAAGGGGAATGGAAATATGGTTTTCCTGATAGGAGCCTGAGCTAAAGAAAGGAGCATGGCACTTCTCATCAAAGAAAGAAGTTTTAAGCGGAACAAGCGCCTGAATAATCGGAAGGTTTTTTTGGATGAATAAAGCTTTCGATCCCTGAAAATAAAGATCTGTTTTAATGCCTGGAGCTATCTTCATCTCTCCACGAATATTTCGAATGGTATAGATAATCTGTTGAACAAAGGTGAACTCGTCTTCAACTGTTGTAAATAAGTCGCCGTGTTTAAAGTCTTTTGGAAAAGGGGAGATCATACAGCTTTTTACGCTAAGTGCATCTATTGCTTCTTTAGTATAAGTGTCAAGATCAGGACCTATCTCAGCATCTTCTAAGATGCCTTTAAGTAATTGAAAGAGCTCTTCTGTAATGAAGGGGGCCATTGGGTGTAAAAGGCGTAGAGAGGCTAAAAGAACAATAAAAAGAACAACCAGTTTATTGTGTTTCAAATCCTCGTCGCCTACTTTTCCAAAAAGGTAGGGTTTACTAATTTCTAAGTAATAGGCACAAAATTCATTCCAATAAAAATCATAGGCTTTTTGAGCTGCTTGATCAAATTGGTAACTTTCAAAGCTTTTGTTAACTTGGGTTATTGTTTCTGTAAGCTTTAATAAAATCCATCGGTCTTCAAGTTGCAGTTTGTCTAAATCTAAACCATTTTTTAATCCGGATTCTTTTAATTCTTTTAGATGCATCAAAGTAAAACGTGCACCATTCCAAATCTTATTTGTGAAGTTTTTATACTCTTCAAAGCGACGTCTATCTAAATCTATTTGACGAAGTTGACAGGAGGTTGAACAAAGAGCCATGCGCATAGCGCACGTGCCGTAAAGGTCGCTGATTTCTTTGGGGTCAATTGCATTGCCTTTAGACTTTGAAATTTTTTCCCATTTAGAAAGAACCCCTTTAGGAGGTGTTTTTCCTAAATCATATTCAAGACGTTCTTTGGCATCGACGTAGGAGATCCTTCCATCCTTATCGGTCCTCCAATAGGACTTACCATAAATGAGTCCAGTTAGAATAACTTCAGGAAAAGGAAGCTTTTCCATCGTATACTCACCCATCATGAGCATTCTAGCTACCCAGAAAAAGAGAATGTCATGCCCTGTAATCATAACGCTATTTGGATAGAACTTAGTTAAGTCAGAAGTTTTTTCAGGCCAGCCAAGTGTACTGAAGGGCCAAAGAGCAGATGAAAACCATGTGTCTAATACATCTTCTTCTTGTCTCCATTCCTCGGGATGATCTTCAACTTCTTTAGGGAGGGCATCTTCTATATGACAAATGATTCGTTCAGGGTCTTCTTTATGGTACCAAATAGGAATACGGTGTCCCCACCAGAGTTGTCTACTAATGCACCAGTCTCTTAAATTATCAATCCAATGAAAGTAAGTATTTTCCCAGTTCTTAGGATGTAGCTTAACCTCTCCATTCGTAACCGCTTTCTTGAGTTTTTCTGCAAACGAAGTCATTCTGATAAACCACTGCTTAGATAAGTAGGGTTGAATGGTTGCTTTTGAACGATAAGAAATACCCACTCGATGCATATGCGGTTCAACTTTGACTAAAAGGCCTTTCTTTTTGAGAGCCTCGACAACTTTTAGTCTAGCGTCTTCCATTGAGAGGCCTTCAAACTCTCCTCCATTTTCGTTAATTCGACCATCGGGTGTCATGATATTGATCATTGGCAGGTCATGTCTTAGTCCTATCTCATAATCATTTTGATCATGGGCGGGTGTGATTTTAACAACACCTGTTCCAAAATCTTTGTCTACATGATGGTCGATTACTATAGGAATTGTACGAGAAGAAAGAGGAAGCTCAACATGGTTACCCGCAAAAGGGGTATAGCGATCATCTTTTGGAGAAATTGCAACCGCAGTATCTCCTAAAAGTGTTTCAGGACGAGTAGTTGCAACCACTAAAGATTTAGAGCTGTTTGCAATAGGATAGCGAATATAATAAAGGAAATCTTTTCTCTCCTCATGTTCAACTTCATCATCTGCAAGTGCGGTTTGCGTAATAGGGTCCCAGTTGACTAAGTAGTATCCACGGTAGATCAACTTCTCTTCATAAAGGCGCTTAAACAAAGTCCGAACCGCTTTATTAATTGAGGGGTCCATCGTAAATTTAAGGCGGCTAAAGTCGCATGAGGCACCGAGCTTTTCTATTTGCCCAATAATGTTGTCTTTGTGGGATAAACTCCATTCCCAGCAAAGCTTTTCAAAATCTTTGCGAGTTGTGTCTGTTCGTCTTTTATTTTCTCTTTGTATTAGATCTCGCTCAACAACCGTTTGCGTTGCAATCCCTGCATGGTCTGTTCCTGGTAACCACAAAACTTCATAGCCCTGCATGCGTTTATATCTAGCTAAGAGATCTTGAATAGTGGTTCCCAAAACATGTCCCATATGTAAAATGCCTGTGACATTTGGAGGAGGCATAACGATGGTAAAGGGAGGTTTTTCTGAATGTGCGTCGGCTTCAAAAAAATGATTTTCTTTCCAAAATTGATACCATTTATCTTCTATTTCTTTTGGATTATAAGTTGTGGGGATCTCTTCCATTACAAAAAGGTTGTTTAATTAGAAGGCAGAAGAGTAACAAACGTTGAAAAAAAAGTACATCTAAACTCTATGATTCAAGGGTCTAGTTAAAACTTTAATTAACAGGCGAATGCTTTGCAAATTGAGTCGGAAATGTATAAGTATTTTCTCGAGTTTTCCATGAGCTTAAGTGACCTGGAGAAAGCACTTGAGAGAAGAGATCTGGCAATTGATCATTTGAGTTGATCTGATAGTTTTTTTCTATGGTGTGACTGCCCCAATAGGTTGCTGGCAAACTAATGCTTTCATGAAGAGAAGAGAAAAAAGGTTCAACAGTCTCTTCGACGTGTAGATTCATACTTCCCTTTTCATGAGGAAGAGGACTATCTAAAGAGCACGCCACATTAGATGAGCTTAAACGATTGCAGGTCATAGCAACATCGGGATTGTTTTGATGGGAAATGTGGAGGATATCAGGATCCGTGACTCCCAGAGAAGAGGGGATCCAGTTTAACCAAGAAGAGCTTTTTTCAATGTTTAATGAATCTGAATAGAGATTAATTGCTTTTTGAATGGCTGAACTTTCGTGGAATATATTTTCATTAGGTTCTGAGTTGTAAGTGATTGTCCTTTGGTCAAAATAAGAGATAAAAGTTTCAGGAATAGTATCTTGTACACAACAATTCTGTTGAATATAGCCCGCGATAGCAGCAAGGGCTAGCCCTGAGAGGACTGTTAAAACAGCAACCCCAAAATAGTCAAAACTAGAAGCCGCCGTTGGAGGTGCTGAACCTGTAGATGATTCAGTTGAGTCTGTTCCAGTAGAAGAGGGAGGTAAAGAGGGTGGTGAAGAAAGAGGCTCAGAAGCTTGATTAATTGTAGTCTCTAATTTTTCAACTTTAGAAGGGGTGCCAGGATCTCTAAAGGCTCGATAACGTGCCTGATCCATAGTTAATTTTGGGTGAGACTTTGGTATGTAGGTCTCTAGTAGTGAATCAATTCTATTCATATTAACCCCTTATTGTTAAGAAAGAATTTACTTAATCATTTCTTTAAAAAAAAGACCTATCTGCATTTTCATGAAAATACTCAAAATCGAAGGATGTGTTGAAGAGATAGGCTGAGTAAAGGATTTAGCTTGAAAAAGAGCTTTTTCGGATCCAAAGAAATTAAGAGTGCTAACTTTTTAATTATGAGTAACTAAAAATTAGTTTAAATTTTTTGTTTACAAACAAATGCCTCTAAAGAATAAGGAATTCGAAGGATCAATTAAGATAAGAGAGGCGTCAAAAGGCCTCTATTTTCAAAAAATGTGGGGAGAGCGCATGCGCAGCAAAAACTTTATTTTACCCATAATATTTCTAGTCTTTGCCCTTTGTATGGAGGTTCCTCTTTTATCATCAGTAATCAATTTACAAGTGATAAAAGGTGAAGTTTCTGTCGTAGAGCAGGGGGAGGTCACTAAAATCTATGCTTCTGATAATAGCGTTATCACTTATAATGCGTTTGATATCCAATCGCAAGAAAAAATCCAAATAATACAGCCGAACGTTGACTCGACCTTAGTTATTCAGATTGATTCAAACGTACCTACAGAAATAAAAAATCATTTGTCTGCCAACGGTCATGTCTATATTGTGAACCCTCACGGTATTTTTATTGATAAAGCAGCTCGATTAGAAGAAGGCTCTTTTCATCTAATAGGAGCAGAGCTCCAAACTGAAGATTTACTCCAAAACTTCAATCTAGCTCCGTCAACAGGAGATATTGTTAATCATGGTGAAATCCATTCAAACAATGAAGTTCAACTTATTGGACGGCATATTGTCAATTCTGGAACGATTTCAGCTACTGAATCTATTCGAATCACTGATACGAATGCAAAAGATCAACTATCCATCTTGCATACTGGAAACTTAAAAGCTAAAGAGGTCTTTTTGGATGCTAAAGAGGGCATCTGTGAGATCTACGGGCGAATAGAGAGCAAAAACAGTGTGGATGAACAATATGGTGGAAGCATTTGTGTTTTAGGTCAGCACGTTAGACTTATTGGCGCGTATCTAGATGTATCAGGAGATTTTGGAGGAGGATCAGTTAATTTAGGAGGGAAATTTTCTAAAAAAGAGAAATCATTTAGAGCAAAGAGAACTTCTATTGATGATACCTCGATTATAGACGCGAGTGCTATTGTTTATGGACCTGGAGGAGAAGTGATTGCAGGCTCCAAAGAGCTGACCTCTTTTGATGGAGAAATCTACGCAAAAGGGGGACTTAAGGGAGGTGATGGAGGACTTGTAGTGACTACAAGCCAAAATAACCTTGGGATCTACGTTGGAAAAGTTCATATCGAAGCTATTGCAGGGGAAGCTGGCTGTTGGCTTTTAGATCCTTTAGAAATAGAAAATAAAGTAGAACTTCCTGAATAAAGGCGAGTAGATCTTATGTTTACAACTCAAAAAATAGAAGCCAGCTTATGGCCTTGGGCATATTTAAACTCAATTGAAGGGCAAAACACAACGACGTGGGTTGAACTTCGTGAGAAGGTACCAGTGCTTTATAATTTGAATGGAATAGGGTCGGAGCATGATGTTCGACATACCTTTAGAGACATGTATGTTGATCTTTGTGTAGACGCTGAAAAAGGTGCTGATTTATCTATTCAATGTGATCAAGCTTATCTAGCTTAAGAATAATAAGAATACATCTTCCATTTTTGATAATAGGTTTCAGCTAAGCTTACGCTGCCCCCTATTTTGTAGAAAAGGTAGAGTTGCCTATAAAGTGTCATAAACTCAAAAGCAAATGCGGTAGGGGACCATTTCTTTAAATTAAGATGTTTTGAAAGATACAGGCACCCCAAGGTACCCAACTGAGGAATCGAAGTTTCAAGATCCTCAGAGAAAAAAGATAAAGCCTTTTTAAGGCCATTTGTTCCATAGAGATAACAGCCTTCCAGAAAGTGAAGATCAAAATGTATTTGAGCTGTTGTTTGCTTCAATTGATCTATTTGCTGTTTAGCTTCTTCAAATTTGTTTGTGAGTAAGAGATATTCTAGGACTAGTTTGTCATAACTCTCTTTTTGAGTAATTTTAATCTGTTTAATTTTAATTTGCTCAAAAACGAGCTTCACAATGTTTAAACGATTTAAAAAGAGGGCTTTGTCAAGCAATATGAAAAGCATCTTCTCAGCAAAGATAGAGGGCTTTTTCTGGACTAAATCAAAGTAGGTTAAAAATATTTCCTTGGAGACCTTCTTTTGAATGAGTTCAAATAATTTTTGGTCTGAAGAGTTTAGCTTTACTAGATGCTCGTGAACGATAGGCTTTTCTCCAAGTAGCCATAAAGCGGTTAAAACATTTTGAAGAAGTAATGTTTTTTTACAGAGAGGTAGCGTTTCATGAAGCGTGTGAATTTTCCCTAGTAAAAAGCTTAAATTAATAATGATCTGAAGGATTTGATCAGACTCAACGGCAGTCTCATTAAGCTTAGAAAGGAAAAAATACACCCCTTGTTTATTTGCTAAGTTTAAGACGAGGGGGTCAATCATCTGTGTTCTTTGTGCATACGAGTTGTAACGAAGGGCTAAAAGAATAAACTCATGGGTAGCTAACCTATTAGTATGTGAGCATTGATACATACGGTAAATAATATGGTCATAGATCAGATAAAGAAGAGGGTGTTTAGGATACCTTCGAATGGCAAGTTCTAAGCACTTAAGCTCTTCTCCAACATCTTTTTGAGCTCTATAGACCAAAGCTTTTCCTAGATATTCTAAGGGAGCTCCAGGAGAGTTTTTTAAGTTTTCAAATTCAGTTAAAGCTGCATCTAAGCGTTCTATTTGTTTTTTTTTGTCAGAGGTCGCCATCGCCTTTTCAATCAGGCAAAGTCCCGCTCTAAAGAAAGCTTCTCGGCTCTCATGTCTTCCTGGAAATGCACGGCCTATTCGGTGGTATTCAGTGAGGGCTTTATCGTAGTTTTTATTTGCAAAAAAAGCTCGAGGAACATCTAAACAACTCACTATTAAAGAAGGACTTGAGGCGAAAATGGTAATGTGATCAATTTTAAAACAAGCGTCTCTAAATAAGAGGCCTGCATGAGTTCCTAAATGGTCTAAGTAGGATAGGTAGGAGAACTGTCTTACTCCATTTATATCGAGGACAATATGATTGTTAAATTGCTCAAACTGTATCGTATAGAGGACATCGTGCTCTAAAGAAATATGAGGTAAAGGGAGAACAAGCACATTATTTCTAGATAATTTTGAAGGAGGGCCTTGATCAGAGGTGGATGAGAGCCAAATATCATATCCCTCAAAGAGATGGATACGGTTAGTTGTGCGGGCAGCATTAATAATCAGTCCGAATCCTGAACAACCTTTTTTTAGAGTGACTGAAACTTCCATTTTGATGTGGTGGGTATAGGGCTTTTTTGAAAGCATTAGACAGACCCACTCAAAGGCATCTGTGCGTGGGGAAATAGCTTGGTGTTTTGAAATTAAAATATTTTCATTCAGCCCCCAATTCTCTTTATTGCAAAAATCGAGTTGGTCTCTTTCAACCCAATGGGATCCCCCTTTCACAAAGTTTGTGAGTTCAGTTAAGAGTTCTTGCATGTTTTGATATCTTTCCTTGGGGTCAGGAGCAAGACACTTTTCAGTAATCTTGACGAGAGTGTGAGGGATATCTCGATAAGGAGCTACTTCAATTGGGTTTTTTAAGACTTCCTTATCAATATTACGTTTGGTTTCTTTTAGCTTCTTTCTATGGAAGGGGAGTCTTAGAGTAAGAATCATGTAGAGCATTACCCCAAGAGAGTAGACATCCGTTTGGTAATTAGCTGGAGCCCCTTTAAAACGCTCTGGGGCAAGAAAGGAGAGAGTGCCAATAATTTTCCCAGGAGAAGTTAAATTTTGAAATCCCAGTTCTTCAAGGGCGTAGGAGGGGTCTTCATTTGCAATGTTTTGAATTTTATCTGCAACGCCCCAGTCAAAAATTAAAACTTCGCCGTATTTTCCAACTAAAATATTTTCAGGCTTTAAGTCTCTGTGAATAATTTGTTGACTATGAGCATAGGCTACAGCTTCACAGATGGTTAAAAAAACTCGTGTTAAGGATTGAATAGAGCCCACGGGAATAGTTGCATTTTGTGGGTTTTTTTCCTGCTCAAAAGTCTCTATCAAAATTTGCTTTAAGTTTTTCCCATCAATGAAAGGCATCGTATAATAGGGGAGGTTGGCATCTTGTGAAAGAGAGTAGATTGGAATAATACTTGGGTGAGTGAGTTGACTAGCAATATGACCTTCTTTGACAAAACGTTGAAATATAATTTTATTGTCTAAGTATTCAGGGCGAATGCATTTCAGAGCTATTTCACGTCTACAGTCTGAGTCATAGACGAGAAAGACCTCTCCCATGCCTCCTTTTGCCACAAGTCTAATGACTTTATAGGGCCCAATTTTTTTACTCATAAATTACTTTTTTATTGCGGGGTTCACAAAAACCTTGGGACAGGAGCTCCCTCTTAACTGTTTGAGGGAATATAGAGAATCCACTAATTCTTGTCTAAAAAATGTTTAAGTAGCCCTAAGATGGTGATTTAAGCGATTTACTTACAATTTCAAAGGTATTTCTAGAAAGATCTTTCTTATTAAGAAGAGTTTCTAGAGTTCCTTTCATAAGTTCATGGCGCTTAGGATCTAATTTAGGAAATTTTCTAAATGCATTTGAAAGCCTTGCTGCAACTTGTGGATTAATTTCATCAAGAGTTTTAACTGCTTCTTCAAAAAATCTATATCCTGATCCATCTAAAGCATGAAAATGGACATGATTTTCTAAAAAACTTCCAATCAAAGCCCTGGCTAAATTAGGGATCTTATAATCGAAAACAGAATGTGTTAGAAGCTTTTCTACATTATGAAGAGCATCTGGAAGAGGAGAGAGCGCCTGGATGCTCAGCCACTTCACCATGACGAGCTGATCTTTGTTCCATTTATGATAGAAATGGTCTAAAGCTTCTTCTCTTTCAGGGCACTCTATTTGATTGAGTAAGCTAAGTGCAGAAAACTCATCGGTCATATTATTTGCATTTAAAAATTGCTTGTTTGTAAGCTCGATAAACTCTTTTTTCTCTAGGTGAATGAGGTAGGCTAAACAGCAATTTTTAAGTTTTCGTTTTCCAACTGATTTGGAGTCTATCGTGTAGGGACCTTCATCCTCTAATGAGTGATAAAGTTCTAAAAAGAGTTCTTGATTGTCTCGAGCTAGCTCTTTTCTAAGCCACTTTCTCACAAGATGATTGCCATCAAAGTCAATGATCTTTTGTTTTTGACCTAAAGAGCTTTCTGTAGGAAGGAGCAATGCGAGTGTTTTTAAGCCATAATCAAGGGAATTATCTGAGAGAAGCATTGTAAAGGCCTCTTTATAATCTTGATTAAGAAGAAATTCTTTTTGAGTACCATGGTCTTTTAGAAGTGAGAGTAAGATAGAAGTTCCAAGCTCTTGAGAGGCTTCCCATCGATTGAAAGGATCAGAATCGTGTGCCATCAAAAAGGTGTAATCTTTATTTGTTAGGGGTGTGTCGACGATAAGAGGAGCTGAAAATCCTCTGTTAAGAGAAATAGTCGGTTTTTCAGAAATGTTCTGAAAAGTAAAGCTCTCTTTTTTTTGCTTCATTTCAATTAAGTTCTGAATAGCAAAGTCTTTTCCTTTAGAATCGAGAAGGCCTAATTGTAAGGGGAAATGAAGAGGGGGAGTATTTCTTCCTTCCATGGGGTTTGATTGCTCTAAATGAAGGGTAAAAGATTTAGAAGACTCATTGTAATCAGTCTCCACTTTTAAGTGAGGAGTTCCTTTTTGCTCATACCATCTCTTAAATTGAGTGAGGTCTCTTTCTGACCCAAGTTCCATGGCGTGAACAAAGTCATCGCAGGTGACTGCTTGGCCATCAAAGAGTTCGAAATATTTTTTAATTCCTTTGAAAAAGGCCTCTTTTCCAATCAAAGTATAAATCATTCGGATGACTTCAGAGCCTTTGTCATAGACCGTAGTGGTATAGAAATTATTCATCTCTATATAGGAGGGAGGTCGGATAGGGTGAGCTGTAGGGCCCGCATCTTCTGGAAACTGATAACCTCTTAAAATGCTAACGGTTTCAATTCTATGTACCGTTCTTGAGTTCAAATCGGAGGTAAACTCTTGATCTCTAAAAACAGTGAGCCCTTCTTTCAAAGTAAGTTGAAACCAATCTCTTAAAGTAACACGGTCTCCTGTCCAATTGTGAAAATATTCATGCGCAATAACTTTTTCAACACGATCAAAATTATCATCAGTTGCGCTATCTTGATCAGCTAAAATACAACTAGTATTGAAAATATTGAGTCCTTTATTTTCCATAGCTCCTGCATTAAAAGCATCGACTGCGACAATCATAAAAATATCAAGGTCATACTCTAAATTAAAAACATCCTCATCCCATTTCATTGATTTTTTCAAGGATTCCATTGCGTGATGGCATTTACTTTTAAACCCTTTTTCACAGAAAATTTGAAGGAGAACAGGCTTGCCTGATCGACGCATGAAGCTGTCCTCTAAACATTCTAAATCTCCAGCTACAAGAGCAAAGAGGTAAGAGGGCTTTTTAAATGGGTCTTCCCATTCTACAAAGTGTTTATCTTTCTTTAAATCTCCAGATGCCATTTTATTTCCGTTAGATAGTAAAATGGGGTATTCGTTTTTATTGGCAATAATTTTTGTGGTATACTTAGTCATGACATCAGGGCGATCTAAAAAGTAAGTAATCTTTCGAAAACCTTGAGGTTCATTCTGAGTGCAGAAGATGTCTTTAGATTTATAGAGCCCATCTAAAAAGGTATTCGCCTTAGGATCTATTTCATTTTCAATCGTTAAATGAAACTCATCTGGAACTTTGAAAATGGTGAGGCTCTTTTCATCAACTTCATACTCATTTTCCCTCATCTCTTTTCCATCTAGTTGCACTTGAATGAGCTTCATACGCTCACCAGATAGAACTAAAGGAGCTTTTTTGCCAGAGGTTTCTCTAAACATTTTCATATGAGAGATAACCCGAGTTTTAGAGTCATCCAAATCAAAAGTTAAGTGGACCTTAGTAATACCAAATGGAGGTTTTTGATAATCTTTTAAAATTTGGGCTTAGGGGTCTCTTGTTCAGTCATTTGATCCTTCATAATAGTTTCATTTTAAAATATTTAAGTAGTTTTTTCTTATAGCAATTCTTTCTTTTATTTTCAAAGGTGTTGTTCAAATATTCAATAACCTCTCGGCGTTGTTGATTTAATCAGGATCGGCCGATTCAGACA
>FUWD012833154.1_pt1 | contig 37198 bp, 39 predicted proteins | sample 1063281 | NCBI WGS metagenome assembly FUWD01 (sample SAMEA79048168, study PRJEB19326) | metagenome | biome: marine | reverse complement strand
CCACCTGGACTATCGTGTCCATGAATAAGTACAATACAATGCAAAGAGCTGAATAATGGGTGTGAAAACTCTGGCAAGGGTGTGAACTATTACACTGTCATGTGGCCGAATCATCTCTTCTCCTTAATAACATCCAACAGCCTATCCCTGCAGTAAATATGACAGTGGTCTCGCCCAAGGTGTCGAAGCCTCGATAGTCGGCCAACACCGCTGTCACCACATTTGGGGTACCTGTTTCTTCCAGACTCTTTCTTAAGTAGTGGGAAGAAACATGTTTACTGGGCAGCGATTCAGGGTCCCCGACCACTGGTAGGTCCACGGATCCAAATAACAGGAGAAAACCAAGGACCCCCAGACCCACTAATGTAACCATCCGCACCTGTAATCGTTTGCGAACTTCTTCCTGGTGAGAGGTTAGAAACAAGGCCACCAAAAAAAACAAGGTGGACAAGCCGGCACCCACAACAGCTTCGGTAAACGCCACGTCAACAGCTCCGAGACCAGCCCAAAGAAGTGCCAGAAAAAAACTATAAGCCGCCAAGGTAAGCACCCCGCTCAAGAGGTCGCGAACAAAGACGGCACCCAGTGCCGTCACAACCGACAAAAGAAGAAGAAGATAATCGTCAAATAACGTCATTTTTTCTCCTTGATCCAAGGTTTCACGCCATTTCGGAGAGCTGCTCGCAGGGTCGCATGGGATATAACTGGATTAAGATGCCAAAGGGCAAGAAGAATCAAAAATATCTTTACATCTGCAAGGGTAAGCCCTTGATAAAAAGCAACCCCTGTCAAAACAAAAAAGTTGCCCAAGGTATCGGTAATGCCTAACGCATGAGACCTGGAAAAAACATCAGGCAAACGAATGACGCCAATTGCCGCAACCGTCAGAAAAAAGAGGCCAATAAAAATTAATAGGGTATCCACTGTTAACATTCCCGAGTCCTTTTTTGCTCTAGATATTTTCCTACTGCCAGCCCACCAATAATATTAAGTACGGCATAGCCCAACGCGATATCAACAAACATTTCCAGTCGCTCATACAGGCTTCCCAAAATGGTCAACATAATAATGGCCTTGGTTGAAATCCCATTCAGGCCCAAAATCCGGTCATAGACCGTAGGGCCCTGAAACACTCGGTACATATAAACAAGAATAAGTATGGTGATAGTGAGGAAGAAAAAATGGTACAGCGTAATCATCAGGCTTGCCCTCTTGAATGGAAAACCTCGGCAATTTTTTGTTCCATGCTTCTCGACTCCAGTTCGTTGGACGATTCGTCATCCAGCGCATGAATCACCAATTCACGGGAGGAGACCTCAATCGTGACAGTCCCCGGAGTCAAGGTAATGGAATTTCCCAACAATACAATTGCTGGATTACTCCCAAGATTAGTAGGATATTGAACGAGTCGCGGATTAATAGGAAGCTTCGGGTCAAGAATAATTTTCGTAACATTCAGACTGCTCTTTACAATTTCCCAAAATAACCAAGGCAGATAAAGGACAAGTCGTACAAGAGGCAATGGTGGTTCATCCAAATGTTGAGGTTCGGTATTTATCCAGGCAATCAAAGCGGCACCAAAGAATCCAATTGAAAGATGAAACGCATCCAGCTTGCCGGATAACAGGATCCAAAGCCCGAAAAGCCCGATAGTTTTTAGAATGAGTGTTCTTGGTGACATAGCTCTGTTTTATCCCAGCCGCATGGCTTCCCACATCTCATTCGAGTTGTACCGATGAAACTCAAACGTTTGAGGGTCCAGGGCCACAAGATTAAGCCATTGGTTATGAAGCAACTGTTGTAGGATCGAGTGTTTTTGAATGATAGATGAGATTACACTCGGTGTTTGTTCGATGATAGCCAGGAGTCTCATGGGCTCATGATAGTGAGATTCCCCGTTATTAACCGTCTGCAAAGGGAATCCCATCTGCAAATCGCTTTGGCTTCCCAGCATCATACCAACGCCCCCAACAACATTGTGCAACACCTTACTGCCACTTCCATACGTCCATGGATCAACGGCGGAAAAATAATAACCCGTATTGATCCACTCCCCGACAATTAATGGCGCAGTCATAATTTTTTCAAGGATGGCACCTTCAGGGTCAGCAATAGGGTCATAAGAATGCAAGAAAACCCGACCTCCTAAATCCAAGCCTTTGGTCATTTTTCTTCTTCCTATAATAAACGCACCATTGCCCGCCAACCCCCATTCGGGCCGAGTATTCGCCCAATCGCAACTACGATCATCTACATGAGAAAAAGCCTGTTCCGGAGAAATTTCAGTAGGCGCACTGGGAATTCGATGACATCGTTCAAGTGCTTGCTCGGCACCCGCATTTTTAAGATCAAGATTCAGATTCTGCAAATCTTCTTTATGCGAGTCAGGTAATTCTTCCAGATCATAAAAAACAATCCGATCCGTAGTCGTGTTATGTTTTCCCGGAAGAAACCAGGTGTCTTCGGGAATTGGCAATCCATTTTCCTTGAGAATACGACGAACTTCAGGGTCATTCGCCATCGCGGCAAAAACCCGCGCGTTGGCATCACCCGGCGCTCCCCCGCAAGCCCCGCAGTCCAATGCTCCATAATAGGGATTATTGTCCGTTTCGCTCCCATGGCCACAGAGGCACACCAACCGCGCGAAATTCTTAGTGAGCCCCATTGCACGCAAACCATTTTCAATAAATGTCGCCCGCTCCGAAAGAGAAAACCCTGGAGTAAGCCCATCGGGAATTTCTGTCGCATTTACTTCTCCGACCCTTGGATTTTCTGGATCAGATGGCGTTGAAATTGAGATCTGGGTCTGTACTGAATGAGTGAAAAAGCTATGGACGGTGGAGGTCATGGCACGGAATGTTTTTTGAAGTAAAGTCTTGCCCACTAGCCCCAGACTAAAAAAGAGCCCCAATACATCAATTACCATCATCGACCCAATAGGATGATGCTTCAAGTCGTGAAAAAGATGTTGCCCCAGTTGACTCCAGCGAGTACCGGAAGAATATTTTTCTAACGCCGCTCCTTCGCCCAATCTAGGTGTCTCCATCACGGCGTTGCCAGGAGTCAATAACACCGGGCATAAAGAAGAATGTTGATTACTATCAAAAGCCTGGTGGTTAATGGGAATGCCAAAAAACCCTGCAAACCCAAACGTTTCATAGGGACCTTGGACTTCAAGATGGCGGCGAAATGATTCAGAGCGCACATCGATACAAAAGACGAGTTGTGCATGGGGACGAGCTTCCAATTCTGGCACCGTTCCGCGATGCGCTGAAATATTTTCCAGCAGTTTCTGTCGAAAAGAATCCTCGTAGGCCTCAAGCCATATCTGCCCATGCTGGTCAGCAGGAAAATGATCTAACCATTGCAACAACACCTGGGCATCAGCAAGCAAGAGATCGCGGACTTCTCTTGGAGAAAACTCAAGAAACTGCGCCAAATGGAATAATCGCCAAGCATGTTGACATACTTTCTGTTTGGTTGGGTCTCCGGATTGTTGTCCTGCCCCACTTCGCTTGTGGTATTCTTCAGGTCGATCATTCCAATATGCGTTCAGGCTAGAAACTGTCCCATCAACTCTCCATTCCTGTTGGCATTTAATTTTGGTCAGCTCAACTTCATAAAATAAGCGGACGGCCAGATATTGTGTGGTGTCAATAGGGTGTTTTTGTTGAGCATGGTATATTGGGTGCTCCCCGTATATTGGGTGTTCCCCAAGCCACCGTATGTATCTCGTCCAACCCGGTAGTAAAGATAGTTGCCTTGAGAGGTAGTCTTCCCATTGTTCCTGGGGAATTTCGAGTTGATGCAGGCTTGAATGAATCGCCTCTTCTGGAGTTGCGGGAAGGCTATGAACTTTTTGCGTGAAATCTGTAATCCCGAGAAGCTGGCCCGAAAAATCCTTCTGCGCCAGGTTCCGCCATACCTGGTAGAAACCTTCTTCCCGGCCCGGCATTTCCCAGCCAGCCAACCCTTCATCGGTAAATGCTGTCACCCATTTGATGAGTTGATTATTGATTTGACCGACCACCCCATCACCCTCAGTCAGACTATCAACCCAATCGCTGATGGTTCTCTGCGGCGGCAGGGAAATGGGTGCATGCGCTTGAAAATCCTCAGATATTGGTAACGGAGTATGAGAATCAGATAGCTCAAGTGTGGCTAATACACTCTGCCATAAATTAGTCAGGTAGGCCTCTTCCGGATACTCCTGAAGCGGCACAGATTCCTTGATGGTTTGTTCAATGATTTTTTTTCGGGATTCTTGAGAAAGATCATGCCGAAACTGTTTTGTAGCCCCACCACCGCTTAACTCCCACTCCAGGAGGGATGGCGGCAAACCCTCGAAGCCATAAAGTGCGTGTAATTGCCAAACATCTTTTTGGGTAATCTTTTGACTTCCAACTTCAATAGAGACTTGGCCTTCTAGGCTAGGCCCAACCCTGGAAAAAGCGCGCTTAAAACTTTCTTTAGTAATACGACCATTTCGATAAAATTGACGATACTCCTCATTCGCAAGATACCCACTTCCACCAAGGAGGTCCTTGCCCTTTTGAACAGCCTGATCAAACGGCAGATACTCCAATCCATGAATGGGATTTTGCGCGACCATGGTCCGCATGGGCCAAAACGGCGCTATTGGCTCACTGGCGTTCGACACAATTTGCCGAACCTGATCACAATCTTCTGGATAGAGAAGCTTCATTAAATTGTACCTACCATGAGAGAGATTTACCTCTTGTATCGAGTTCTTTAGCGTACTCCTCGCAAAGGAGAACACTCAACTCAGCTCGTTTTTATTATCCGAATCATTCTTTTCAGTGGTATCTCTAATTTTTTAAGATTAATTAATCGGTTAAGTTTGTTTAAAACTTCATCGAAGATGATCAAACATTGGCCATATAACTTGATTGAAATCACCTTTTAATTAGCCCAATCAGGTCATATACTTGTCGATGTTTCTCAATATTATGCCGCAGAGGCTTGCGACTAAAAACCTTGTACACATTCCTTCTCCCATCACGAACATGTTCCAAATACCTGTCAGCTTCTAGCTCAACAATGATACGCTGAACCGCGCGTTCCGTAATTCCAACCTCCACAGCTATATCCCGAATCCGGGCAGATGGGTTTTGAGCCAGGCACAATAAGACATGTGAATGATTCGTCAAAAAAGTCCACGATGTGGTAGCCATGCTTTCCGCCCTAATTCTCAATCCTAATAGAGGAATTAAAAAGTTTTAAAATTTAACTTTCGCTCCGATAAACATAAGAAACGAAATACACGAAATATCTGTTCGCTAAACACAAGAAATAAAATACACGAAATTCCTGTCGGTAGTCAACAAACTTTCTTATACAAAAATTATTCGAAAGTAATCAACAGAAGAATTGGATTCTCGGTGTGTGGGTGCGGTCTGAATTTGAAACAGATCTACCCTCTATGGGAGGATAAAATGGGAAGTTCCGTTGCAGAATGTTAAAAATAGATATAACTCTTAAAATTCAATAAAAAATTAAAGCAAAAGGCATTATGCAACCCACCTCGGCTGTGACCGGAATAATTTATTGTAAATTAAGGCTTTAGTGTGAAAATGTATGATAATTGTATCGTGAAGATCGACGGACTTGCCAATAGGGTAGAGCTAATTTGCACTTCTCAGAATTATGGTAAACCCTCAGTGCTTAAACATTTGCCAAGGAGAATGAGAATATGTATCATTTTTTTCAATTCCTTGCAAAATACCGGAAAAAATAAAACTATCCCTTCAGTACAGAGTTTTAGTTTTGTTATATTGCTAAGGTATATTATACCCCTCCTTATTCATTTTGCTACAGTGGCGGTGTTGACGGGAGATTGGGTTTGACAGTATGTAGGATAGTTATTTTAGGGAGTGGAGATGTTTAAATTTAGAGATATGACAATAGGGAAAAAAGTGGGTTTTGGTTTTGGGGTCATCAACCTAATTTTAATGGGAGTAGTATTGCTCATTATTCAACAAGTGAAAAGCATGGAGGTAGTCACTAAGAGAGTTGTCGAACTTCGAACTCCCACAGCTCATGCCAGTCTTATGATGTTAAATGGTATCAACCATTCGCTGGCTTCTCTGCGTGGATGGATTATTTTAGGAGACCCAAAATTCCAGAAAGAACGATCCATTGCATGGGAAGAGCAAATCAATCCATCCCTGCAGTTGATGCATGGGCTTGCTCCTAATTGGACAGACCCAGAAAATCAAGTCCGGTTAAAATCTATCGAAGAAGAAATCAATTACTTTAAAATGGCTCAGCAGAAGATTGAAGATATAGCGCAAACCCCTGAAAATTCTCCTGCACAGAAAATCCTGTTTGAAAAAGCTGAGCCTTTAGAAAAATCTATCATTTCCATAGTCTCTAAAATGATCCAACTGGAAATGAAAGGTAAGGCGAGCATCAAACACCAGCAACAGTTAGAAATACTCGCTAACATAGAGACCGCGGTTAGTCTGGCGTTGGAGAGAGCTGATGAATTTTTATTATCTGGTAAACAGGAGTTTAAAAAGGAATCCCAGAAAAATTGGCAAAAGAGTGTGGAGTATATGAAGGTGTTACAAAGTAGGAAGAATAGTCTAGCTAAAGAACAGGCACAAAATTTTAAAAAATTAAATAGTGGTCTCGAACAATTGGGCTCACTTTTGGAAGAGATTGTTCGTATCCGGTCTGGAACAGATTGGAATCTGGCCAATCATTGGGTGAAAACCGATGCCGCCCCCGTAGCATTTCGAATTAAGGAACTCTTGAGCGATATGACATCAGTTCAGGAGGAATTGTTAGAAATTGATGTTGAGGAGGTTTCCAGCAGAACTCATTATTTGATAGTTCTTCTGGTGGCATTATTTTTTTCGGTGGTGTTGATAAGCGGCGTATTGGGAGCAAACATCACTCGTTCAATCAGCGAGCCGATTCTCAAAGTTTGTAAACTGGCAGATGAACTTGCTCACGGAAATCACAAGAATACACGCCTGCCCGTTCTTGCCCGAAATGAATGGGGTACTCTAAGCCAAAGCTTCAACGAACTTTTAGACAGGCTGCAGGAAGAAAAACAAAAAAATAAAGGCTAAATTATTGAAAAAAAGATTCCAATATATTAGTAGGATCACTCATCGATAGATCTCACTCTTGATCGCACTGACAACTCAAGACCGTTTTCTTTAAATTTCTTTGTCCATTCGTCAATCCTGGACATGACCCTGCGGTCCACAAGTTTCGTTTCTGTAATATCCAGAGTGACCCGTTTCCCTTTTTTTAAAAAACGCTGGAGATCCTTTCGTAGAGGGATCCAGGAACTAAAAATAATGGAACCCCGCAAGAAAATAGTGACAGACTGATCCCTTTCAGGAATGATCTTGGCATTCAATCTAAAGATGGAACCCCCGCGAATAAAATGGATGACAATCCTGACTCCAATTCCAATTGCCAACCCCTTTAAAAGATCCGTAGCAAGGACACCCAATATGGTAGACACAAAAACTATAAACTGGTCTTTTCCCTCGCGATAGATAGACATAAATTCATGGGGAGAAGCCAGACGATACCCTGTGATTACCAATAATGCCGCCAGGGCAGCTAGAGGAATTTGATTAATGACACTTGGAACCAATGCAACGCAGATAAGTAAAAACATCCCATGATAAAAGTTTGCAAAACGGGTTTTTGCTCCATTATCAATATTGGCCTTACTTCGAACAATCTCAGAAATCATTGGCAACCCGCCAATGAAAGCCGACATGGTGTTTGCTATACCAGTGGCTAACAAATCTCGATCCAAATTTGTTTTTCGACCCCACGGATCGATCCCATCAATAGCCTTTGCACTTAGAACACCTTCTAAACTTCCAATAATCGCAAATAAAACCGTATATTTAATTCCAGTCTCCGTGGTTATTCCTGAAAAATCAGGAAAAGTCACGGCATTCAACAAGTTTCCTGGAACATTGACTAAAAATTTTTGGCCTAACTTGTAGATATGATCATTGAACGTATAAGACCCCTCCACCCCAACCGCCAAAACTGTGCCAATGGGAACAGTTATTAATAGCATCAGCATTGGGGCAGGAATAATTTTCAATTTTGGGTTTTTAATATATCCATAACCCAAAACAATGATAATACCCATTATTCCAATCATTCCCACTTTGGGATTCATATTTATTATGAAGGAAGGAATGCCAGCGAGTAACTCCAGGGGAGAGCCCTGCGGATTCAAGCCCATCAATACAGGAAACTGTTTGGAGATAATGATAATTCCAATGGAAGCTAGTAAACCGTGAATTGCCGCTTTCGGAAAAAGATTTACAAGAATCCCTACGCGAAAGAGTCCGAGGATAATTTGGTATACGCCTGCCACAACCCCAACACCCAGTGCCATACGATAGGCCTGAAAGTCTTTCGCTGGGTCCACCCCTCCCGTAAACCCAAAATCCTGAACGCAACCTAATGCAATAACAATCAAACCAGCAGCGGGTCCCTTGATTGTAAGTTCTGAATCGCTAATGAAGGTAGCAACCAGACCGCCAACAATTGCCGTAAAGATACCCGCCACTGCGGGATATCCTGAAGCCAGAGAAATTCCCAGGCACAGCGGCAAAGCAATAAGAAAAACTAAAAAACCAGAAAGGACATCGTGTTTAGTGTGGGTTTTAAACCCATCAAGATTGCCCTTGGGAATTTCGATATGATCGGATGAAAGACTCATATGATGTCATTCCTCTTTTGGTAGCCTTAAAACAAAAACCGCACGGGTGTTAATTCAATAGACTATTAAATAACTTAAAAAATGTGAAAAGTTAAGCTTTTTTTGTTTATGAGGACGTTTCTAGGAGAACAAGTTATAGTTTGATTAAGTCAATTAATGAGTTTGAAAAAATCAAAAGATTGGGGGGGGGGATGGCCAGGAAAAGGTATTCGGTAGAGCAGATTATTGGTAAATACCTGTAACATTCATTACTGCAAAAGCGGAAGTGGAGGACGTAGAGAGCGAAGTCGACCAGGGAAGTTGTTTTACTGCAGAGCTACAATCGATTTCGGCAGATTCTTGCTAGTGGTAGTGTAGCGAAATCTATTTTTTAATGATATTTGACATGTCTTCCATTGCGGTTGCCACATCTTCTTTCTTTCTCCACACCCATACTTTAAGAGTCGAACCAAGGTAATAGGCTTGGTCTAACAAGGACTCGCCATCGACTGCTCCCCAGCTACCGTCTTCTCTTTCTGTGAGGTATTCGTATATGGGGTTTTCTGCGGAGGTATAAAACAGTTCCATATCTTGTTTTTCGATTTCATTATTTAGCAGAAAATTGATAGAAACGTCTTCGATCTCGTATTTCCCTTTAATTTCCTGTAAAGCTTCTTCAAACGATTTCCCCTCGCTAATTTCTTTGTTGATGCTTTCTTCAATGGCCTTGTTCCGTTTGGCAAAGGGATAATGCGACCCTTCCAATTCTTTACCAATATGGAAATCCATATCGGGGAAGTAAAGATGCGCCCAGTCATCAAAGTCAACCTCCACCCCTCCGGATATTTTTAAGTCGTCTGCTTTTTCGGGAGCCTCCTGTACCAACTCATTATAAAAGGTAATGAAAATTTTCATACAGTCGTAAACCAATGCATAATAATAGGTGTTCATCCGGTACCAGTTATTTGATGAATTGTGCCCGTTGAGGAGTTTTCGAAGCATGAAGATTATTGTGGCGGCTCTTTTGAGGGAACCGCTAGATACAGGAAAAGAATCTTTAATATATTTTTCGAGTTTTTCCTGGTCGTTTTCAAATTCGTTAATGCTGTTTGTTAGATCTGTTTTCGCGTGATTCAGCGCATGGTAAATGAGACGTTCATGATTCAAGGCTCGCTGGTAATCCATGTATTCCTTCAACTCGGAGTTATTGCTTTCCTCGGGATGGCTCAGATTTTTTTGGGTGATATTTTTGGAAAATGCTAACATTTCGGCCTCAAATTTAGAATTGAATGGCTTATTTTGACTCCAATGGGAGATAATTTCAACCTATTTAATGTGTTAATTCTGAAGATAATTTACTGGCACAGGTCAGTCCAGAGCATTAATTGACTCGTGTTGAGGAAAATCCTATATTATGGTGCTATTGAATACAATACACTGAATAGAATTTAATATACCTTATCAGGAAAAATTGGTTTTTGAGCCCCAGCCACGTATTCAAGAGTCGTGCAGAAGGCCAGATTGGGTCAAATTTTCCTGAGTTAATTGCGTCGTCTGGAAAGTCAGATCAAATGAATATTATTTTAAATAGTTATTGTAACTTGAAATGCAACTATTGTTTTGCCGATGAGTATATGGAAGAGACGGTTAAGACGCCTGATAAATCGATGGATTTCGATTTTTTTACGCAAGACGTTTTACCCCGGATAAGAACCGCTTCCCTGATTAATTTTATGGGCGGGGAACCCACACTGCACCCGCGATTTAATGACATTCTTTCCAGTGCTTTGGAAAATATGCAACCTTTCTCCTTTCTGGGAATTTTTACTAACGGATTGATGCCGGATAAGTCGCTCGACCTGCTTTTGCAGACCGTGGGCAAGGAAGGCTGTATTCAAAAACAAATCCAATTTTCAGTGTTGATGAACTGGCAAACCAGAGAGAATATCTCAGAGAAAAATCATGAGCGTTGCAGGGAAGTAGCGAATCAGCTCTTGAGTAAAAACGGATATGGTCTCATGTTCAGTCTTAACCTGTATTCGAAGGAGCAGGATCTGGCAACTCAGTGTTGGGAGATCAACGAAATTTATCAGGACCTGGGTTTGCCAAGAGGCCAGAAATACAGAATTCGTGTCAGCCCCGCTTTCCCTATTGTAGGGGAGCAGGAAAATATAACGTTACCGATAAGCGATTATCCCAGGATGGGGCGGATGATGCTGGACCTGCTGAAAGAATATCCGCAACTGTGTTTTCGCTTTGACTGTTCCTTCCCCCCTTGTTTATTGGATGATATTCAGGAGGAAGAGTATCCTCTGGTAGAGCGCATTTTTTATCATGGCAATCAGCCTGTGCCAAACCTTCAAGAGTGGGAGCACTCAGACCTGTATCTGGGGTGTGCTGATGACAGTCCCATGGATATTGATCCGCAAGGGGATTGCTTCAATTGTTTCCCGTTTCATAATTTGAAACTTGGGAACGTAAAGGATTTTAAGCAAGTCAACGATCTTACCATAAAAAAAATGCATACCAGATTTCTGAACCATGCATTTGATGCGGAACCCAAAGAACCTTGCAGGAGTTGCCCGCATTATATGGTGCGATGTTCAAGTGGGTGTTTCGCCTACAACCATTCATGATGTTTGTCAGGCGTATATTCCATATGGAGATATTTCATGATGCAAAAAGCTGTATTCGGAGCAGGCTGTTTCTGGGGGGTTGAACTCACCTTCAGTCAAATAGAGGGGGTCGTGTCTACTGAGGTGGGTTACTGTGGTGGCAGTGCTCCAGACCCAACTTATGAAATGGTGTGTACTGGTCAATCGGGACACGCCGAAGTGGTGCTCGTTGAGTTTGATTCCGACAAGGTGCCTTTTGATAATCTACTGGACGCGTTCTGGGCACTTCATGATCCCACTACTCTGAACCGCCAGGGTCCGGATATCGGGACTCAGTACCGGTCTGCAATATTTTTTCAGGATGCAGATCAGGCGGCGGCGGCCAGGGCATCACGGGATGAACTGGGCAGGTCCGCCAGGTTTAAAAATGACATTGTCACTGAGATAGTTCCTGCGGCTAAATTCTATCGTGCCGAGGAATATCACCAGAAATACCTGGAAAGTCGCGGACTAGGTAACTGTCACGGTTGATAGACAGACCATTTTCTTTTATCCTGAACACCTGTCAGTATCTTCAAGAAATCCCTCCCATTGAGGTGCCCCAAACAGCGTGATTCTTTCCAGAAACAGTTGAAAAACTGGGTTTTCTGACACCCTGAAAATTCTTTGAAAACAGGGTTTTAGCTACGTTCTCACTTTTTCGATGGGTGACTGAGTTCCCCTGTTCTCATCACCACCTAACATTTAACCAAGGTTGGCGACTGCCGACTTCTTGAATCTTCTTTTTCCTGTGCTGTCCGGTAGTGCGGGACCTTCCACTATTTTATTCTTCCTTTTTACGAAATGACCCTTTGGTCAGCCTGTAGGCGGGCCGATTTCCTGTATCGTGAATCATTGGAGTGCCGACTCGTTGTTTGCATTGAAGGCAATCAAGCGGGGGAAGTTCAGATTTTCCTGTTGCATGTTTGTATTGGTGAAAGTGTTCGGGAGCCTGGATACGGTTCAGGTAAATCCGGATAAGGGCACCGGACCCTTCTTTACGATAGCGCAAAATAAATGCTTCGCATTGACTACAATAGATACTGATAAATCGGCTGGGCATATTAGGGGCAGAAGTTTATGTGGGGCTGCTCAGGCATCAATGCAGGATTTTATGCCTTTCTCAAGCCGTTCTTGATCCAGATTGCGCCCAATGAATACCATTTTGTTTTCTCTTGGCTTGTTGTTCCATGGCTTGTCGAAGCGACCTTCGAACATCATGTAAACACTTTGAAAAATAAAACGGTCGGGAGAATCCTTTACGCTGAGGATACCTTTTGCCCGAAACACATCCATTCCTTCCATAATCAATAACATTCTTAGCCAGTGATTAAGTTTTTCCGGATCGATGGTTCCTGCAAAAGCCAGTGAAACAGATGTGACATCGCTTTCGTGTTCATGGTGGTCATTGTGTAGACCATTGTTAAGAAACTCACTATCAGAAACTGAAGTACGATTTAGATCAAAGCCGCCTATGTTGAGTACGTGATCCAGGTCGATCTCAGCATTTTGTGTATCAAATAATGTGGCAGTGGGATTGATCCGGCGAACATAACGCTCCAGTTTTTGTAGTTCTTCAGTGGATACGAGATCAGATTTGTTTAGAAGGAGAACATGGGAGAAGGCTATCTGTTCCCACGCAACCTCAATATCATCAAGATGGTTCCATACGTGTTTAGAGTCTATCAGTGTGACTATTCCATCCAGTTGGAGAGATCGGGTAATATCGTCTTCCAGGAGGAAAGCCTGCGCCACAGGACCAGGGGAAGCGAGTCCGGTTCCTTCGATGAGTACATAATCAAATTGATCCTGACGATCCATCAACCGATTGAGAGTCTCAATCAGGTCACTGCGTACTGAACAGCAGATGCAGCCATTTCCCATTTCAAAAATTTCGTCATTTTTCCCGACAATAAGGTCCGAGTCAATTCCAATATCTCCAAATTCATTTTCAATGACAGCGATACGCTTTCCGTGTTTGCCTTTGAGAATGTGATTCAATAACGTTGTCTTGCCAGCACCCAGGAATCCGGTCAATAATGTGACGGGGATGGTTTTATTGTTTTCTATATTCATTACGGGATTTAATAACTTGGAAAGCTTAGTATCTTTGTGAGCTTTATAATCCTATAAAGTGGCTTGCGATTCAATGGATGAATTGAATTTTTGGGCAGATTAAAATAAAATCTATCGGCCGGTCCTGGCATCAAACAGTGATTGAGTAGAATGTGAAAAAATTTACGGAGATAATGCGTGACTGATATACGATATTTACTGGAATTTAAAGCGGCTACCGGATTTAAGGTGGTTCTAGAGTTCGGGAGAGAGGATTCCTTCAATGTAAACCGCGACCGGGTAGAAGAGGCAGGTCTTGAATGGAAGCGTCTGTCAAGTTTTAATGTGAACTTTGATAGTGCGGACTTATTCATGGATATGAGAAGTCCGGAATGTGCTTCGCAATTTGATTTGGACGACTGGTTGTAGAAAAACGCCGGGCAGCTAAAGTGCGAACTAATGGCGTGTGCCTTGAGATGAAGGCATCACGTCAAGTTCACGCGGCTTGCTTTGTTTCAGCCTGAGGTTGTGCGGGTAGGTCAGGTTTTGGATCGACAATGTTTCGTTTCATCAGAATATTGACTAATTGCTTGTCCCGGCAGGTAACGGCCATGTCTATCAGCCCGTCATGATTGAAATCACCCGTAACCATTCCCTGCGGATATTCATCCGTAACATGCGCGATAGGCGGATAGGTAAAAGTACCATCCCCTCTGCCAAGCGATACAGTTATTAAATCGTCCGTTGAGTTGGACACCGCAATATCTGGCTTGCCGTCACCTGTAAAATCGGCGACCACCACATATTTCGGGAAAGAACCCGAAGCAAAATCCTTTAGGGCTGTGAAGGTTTTATCCCCATTATTCCTGATTAATGTCAGGGCGTGGTGCACGTTACTTGAGGTCACCAGGTCGTCATAACCGTCGCTATCCACATCTACATTGGCAATGGTCAACGGCTGTTTCCCACCTTTGAAACGTTTCGACGGCTCAAAGGTTCCGTTACCCTTTCCCCATAAAATCTGCACACCGGTATTACCTGACCCTGCCAACGCCACAGCAACATCGATAATTTTATTTCTGTCATAATCACCGGTGACGATACCGGTTGGCTGACCTTTAACGGATATAGCGACTGGCTCCTTAAAACGTCCCTTACCTTTCCCTAAAATGATCATGACTTTATGGTAACGCATGGTAACGGCAAGGTCCGCTATCCCATCTAAATTAAAATCACCCGTTGTCATATTTATAGGAATTTTACCCGGCCTTAAAACCACACTTGTCCTTTTAAAATTTCCAAACCGTGAGTTGATATAAAAGTTAATACTCTGATCCCGATAATTCAGAACCGCAAGGTCGAGATAATCGTCATTATTAAAATCAGCCGATAAAACACAAATCGGATCCTCACCCGTCTTCATGATTATCTGATCCTTGAATGTTCCATCTCCTCTCCCCTTGAAGTAGGATAAGGTATTGTCACCACTGTTGGTAACAACCAGATCCTGCTTCCCATCCATATTAAAATCCTCTGAGATCATGAAGGAAGGCTCTGCACCTGTCTCCACAACAAAATTGATCCTGAACAAGGGCGGCATTTTTTTCCGGGCCTCACGAGGGCTGGGGCAACCAACAACTGCGCCAATCAATATGGTTATAAAAAACAAATGAGATATTTTCTTCATAATGAACTTCAAAAAAATGTGCCCATTAACGGGCCTCGGTGAAAGTTTTCCAAGAATACCACAGATTTTACTCTAACAACATAAAGCTAATGAAGCTGACGTACCCGAAATGCTCCTGAATTTTCAGGATCCGATTCCAGAGGAGGTGAACGAATACCTATACACTGATTATAATGACGGGATTCGGTAAACTTTTTATGCTCCATAACAACGACATTGGCTGTCTTACCGAGTTTGCGAGCTTCTTTTTTGAGAGCTATAGCACATGCCGACCCGCCTGGTCCGCCACCGACAATACAGACGGTATCTCCATCCTTAAATTTTAAGTCATCACCCGTCTGCTCCTCCCGGTACAGGCTCACTCTGGCTAACTTTATCACCTATTGCTTCCTTACGAAACGATTCAAGCATTCCCTTGAAAATATATGTATGAAACTTTGAAAGGCTGAACCAGTAAAGGTGCCCCCAAAAAGGCTTGGGAATAAAGTGAGCTCTTAAAATCAAACGAGTACTCACCTCCTCAGGTTGAGCTACGGAGGAACTGGCATTAGACTGCAACTCAAATTGTAGCCAAGAGAGTCCCGGCGAAATCATTTCCGCACGAAGAAGCAACTCTCTGTCAGGAACCAGATTTTCCACGCGCCAGAAATCGACTGAATCTCCGATGCGCAATTTTTCAGGATCACGACGCCCCCTGTTTAACCCGACACCGCCTATAACACGATCAAAGAGCCCGCGTATTTCCCAAAGTAAATTGGCATGCGCCCAACCGTTATCACCGCCAACTCGACAAATGATGGGAAAGATTTTTTCAGCCGACACAGGAATCTCCAGTGAATGTTCGTCAATTTCAAAATCAGCCGATTCAAATTCACAAAGCGGTAGCAAATCGCTCATTCTTTCAGGCGGGACATTGCTCCAATGTGAGAAAACCTGAGACTTGGATTCTTTCACCTGGGCCCATTCTACTGCCGTTTGAAAGTCGAGCGTATCAAAAGGCAGAATATCCGCAATGTCATTTTCACGGCAGAACACATCAGTGCGCAAACTGCTCAATAGAAGCGACGTGATATTGACCGGGATAGAAATAAAAAGGTGAAGCCAGCAGGCATAGATACGACATAACCATTCCACCGGAATGGGGAGCCATGCCACATCGAAAAAACGAACACGTTTATGGAGTATGCTGGCGAATTTAAGAATGAGGTCTTTGTAACTCATCACATCTTTTCCGCCTATATGATACACGCGGGATTCCAGACCTGCCGTCTCAAGAATACCGACAAGATATTTAATCACATCACGAATTGCGATAGGTTGGCATTTGGAATTAAACTCCCGCAAGAATGGAATCCAACGGTTGTTTAAAATAAGAGACTTCATAAGTTCATAAGATGCGCTTCCAGTCCCCACGATAACTGCCGCCCGCAGTTTGATAGCTGTCACAGAACTCTTCGTTAAAATACGCCCCACTTCCTGCCGACTCCTCAGGTGATCTGACAAGCTTTCACTTTTCTCACCCAATCCTCCCAGATAAATGATCCGCTTGATCCCGGACTGTTCCGCCGCTTCGACAAAGTTTGCCGCCGCCTGCTGATCCTTTTCTATAAACTTCTGTGGTTTGTCTCGCATACTGTGAATGAGATAGTACGCAGTGTGAACATCTTCAAGCGCGGGTCGTAATTCAGCAGAGTCAAGGCAATCGGCAAAAACCACCTCAATGCGCGGATGACTCAAGATGGGACGGGCACTCCGGCTGCGGAACATGCAACGAACCGTGTATCCGCGAAAGATCAATTCAGGAATGAGCCTATGGGCCACATACCCATTAGCTCCAGTGACAAGAACGCGAGTCCCGGAAGACAGAGGATGTGTGTTCAGGCTATCGCAATAATGATAATTGACCACCTCCGGATCCATAACTGGAATATGGTCATCTGGAGAAAAAATATCAATAGAGAAATATAATAAGCTATCGGAAAGTTTTACTGTGAAGGGAGGATTAAGACCAGCTATCGGAAAATTTGTCAGCTAGCAGGAAAGCCAGAGCCAGCTATTAGAAAACTTTACGGTAAAAAGGAAAGTTAAGGTCAGCTATTGGAAAACTTTGCCGCAGAAGAAAGGATTGTGCTGTTTTTCCTCACCCACCGTGGTCGCAGGACCGTGCCCCGGATATAACCTGGTTTTATCGGGAAGTGTCAGCAGATTCTGAGTCACAGACTCGAACAACCCGAACCATGAGGCATTGGCCCGCCCTATGGACCCGGCAAAAATAGCATCGCCGGAAAAAACAGACTCGTTGATCTTGTAGGAAATACCACCTGGGGTGTGCCCGCGTGTAGCAACAGGTTCTATATTCAGTTTGCCGAGAGTGATCGTATCATCGTCATCTATCATTCTCAGGTCGCGGCTTCCTGATGGACGCGGTTCTATTTTATCAACCCAGGTGGGACAACCAAATTCACGGGTCAACTGGCCCAAACCGCCAGCGTGGTCCGGGTGAGTATGAGTGAGTAAAATCTTTTCCGGTTTAACACCCAGATCACGCGCTTTTTTTATGATCGCTTCCGGATTACCCCCGGTGTCAACAACAGCCGTTGCACGGGTCTCCCGGCAGATAAGCAAATAACATTTTACCGGGTAAAGCCCCATGAGTACGTTGATACATATAATATTGAAAGGACCCGGATCGGGTGTCTCTTTTTCCGGAAACCATTTTCCAGCCGCAATCGCCGATAAAGAGGGACCATGCAAATCCAGAACATCGGCTATTCTGAAGATAACTTTTTCCTCTGGAGTCCACTCGTAATTTTCAATACGCGCGATATCACCAACAGACAATCCGGCAGACTTCGCCAAGTCTGCCTGCGTCCACCTTTTCCCATCGCGGGCTTTTCCAAGAATATCGCCTAACTCATCTTCCAGTTCCATTTCATCTCCTGTTTCCAGAATTATACTGCAACATCAGGAGATTAAAAAGTTCGATCCAGTTCCAGGGCATTTACGATTTGTATCAGCTACTTGCCGACTTCCGCCTCTTCTTGTAATTTAGCTCCGGCCTCCATCCTCAAGCTGGGTGTAGACAACCAATACACCAGCCCCACAAAAACACCTCCCCCGACCAGATTTCCAAGGGTCACAAAAACCTGATTATGGATAAACCCGCCGATGGAAATTTCGGGACCATGTGGCAGGAACATCGCCAGACTCAATAAAGATTGGTTGGCGATACTGTGCTCATAGCCACTGGAAATAAATGCAAACAGGCACCAGAAAATCATAATCAGCTTGGCCGTATCGCTTTGGGTTTTCAGTGAAATCCAAACAGCCAGACACACCAGCCAGTTGCATAGTATGCCTCTCACAAAAGCTTCCTGAGGTCCTAAAGCCATTTTCCCTGCCGCAACCTTAAGGATCAAGGCTTGTGAAGCCTCTGTCAAACTGTCTCCGGCGATGACCAGTCCCGCGAGAAAAGCAGACCCTAAAAAATTGCCTATAAAACATAACGTAAACAACGTAATGATCGGTGCCAACCCCACTCTTTTGGTAATATGACCAACGGCAAACACCATATTGTTCCCGGTAAACAACTCCGATCCCGCAAAAATAACCAGGCTGAGGGCGATGCCAAAAGACGGCCCCATGATCAGTTTCAAATAAGCTCCACCACCATCCGCGGCGATAGGACCCGCTACGGAAAAAATCAATACTATTCCGAACCCCAGATAGATACCAGCCAAAGCGGACAGGATGATGTAACTGAATGGCGACTGCCGCATGAACGCTATTTTCTTCTCAGACGCATCGCCAATTTTCTGCATCTCTGTTTTATACATGACGCCAACTCCCTTTTATTTTAATTTGGGCAACTGTTATATAATTTTGATTATTCCGGGATAGCTGCGCTTTGCCACGCTATCCATATTCTGCCCTCTTCAACTTTAACTGGATAGACCATGGCACAACCCTCATCAGGATGCACGGCTTTTCCATCGGATAATTCCAAGACCAGATTATGCATAGGACAGGTGACCCGCTTGCCGTGCACGATTCCCTGAGACAACGGGCCTTCTTTATGAGGACACCGATCACGCACCGCAAAAATTTCGTCATTTGCCGTGCGAAACAAGGCTACCTCCTCCCCATTCGCATGCACCACCCGCGATCCAAGGGAGGGGATTTCGTTTACAGAACCAATTTCGATCCAATCAACCATGGCTTATTGTCACCTCCAAAGGAATGAATTCATGTTTTTCAAAACCATCTTCGCCAGTGCGTTCAGCCCATGGATCCTTTTGTGCGAATTTTTGCGAGTTCATAAATCGCTCCGACAAAGCTTTGCGGTTTTGGTCATCTTCGATAAGTTGTTTCCGGACATGGACCATTCCCACCCTTTCGATCCAGGGCGCTGTGCGCTCCAGATAATAAGCATCCTCACGATACAACTGAACAAACGCACAGCAATACTCAATCACTTCCTGATCGGTCTTTACCTTGCACAGCAGTTCAGTCGGGCGCACTTTCACACCGCCGTTGCCGCCAATGTGTAATTCCCAACCAGACTCAACAGCCACGACACCAAAGTCCTTGATAGTGGCTTCCGCGCAATTGCGAGGACAGCCAGAAACCGCCATCTTAAACTTGTGAGGCATCCATGATCCCCAAGTCAACTTTTCCAATGTGACCCCCATGGAAGTGGAATCCTGAGTACCAAACCGACACCATTCTTTTCCCACACAGGTCTTGACCGTGCGCAAGGATTTGCCATAAGCGTATCCGGAGGACATTCCCTTCTTGTTCAGATCAGACCATACTTCGGGCAATTCATTTTTTTTCAGCCCATATAAACCGATACGCTGTCCGCCAGTGATTTTAACAGTGGACACATTATATTTATCCGCCGCATCGGCGATAGCACGCAACTCATCGGGAGTAACAAGTCCACCCCAAACACGCGGGATGACGGAATAGGTTCCGTCTTTCTGGATATTGGCGTGCGCCCTTTCATTAATAAAACGCGATTGAGGGTCATCTGCCGCTTCCCCGGGCCAGGAACTCATCAAGTAATAGTTGATTGCCGGACGGCAAACGTGGCATCCATCCGGCGAGCGATGCTCCAGATAATCCATCACGGATCGAATACTCATCAATCGCTGTTTTTTTATCGTCTGGCGAACCTCAGCGTGCGTATAATCGGTACATTTACACAAAGGCTTTGCCTTGGGTGCCTCAGAGTAGTCACCGCCAAGAGTAAAGGTCAGAATCTGTTCGACCAGGCCTGTACATGAACCGCAGGAACTGGAAGCCTTGGTGTGATCCCGGACATCGTCCAATGTGAACAGCCCTTTGGAAGTAACGGCATTGACAATATCTTTCTTGCACACGCCATTACAGCCACACACTTCAAAGTCATCCTCCATATCCGCCGCAGTATTTACCCCGCCATGTCCGGAATCACCCAGATGAGACTGGCCATAAAGCAACTGACCGCGAAAACCGCTGATATCTGTCCGATCCCTCAACATTTGGTAATACCAGGAACCGTCCACCGTATCTCCAAACATTACCGCGCCATGAATACGGTTATCTTTCAGTACAATTTTTTTATAAATTCCTCTGTCCACATCTTTCATAACGATGCTTTCAGTTGTATCGTCTCCCATAAAATCTCCGGTGGAAAACAGATCGACACCGGTAACCTTCAATTTGGAAAATGTGAGCGAACCGCTGTATAGCGCAAAACCAAGTTGGGCCAAATGATTCGCACAAACCTTGGCTTGCTCGAACAATGGAGCCACCAAACCATAAACCTGATCTTTATGCTGAACGCATTCACCAACAGCATAAATCCGCCCGTCATAAGTTTGCATTGTATCATTGACTACGACTCCGCGATCGCAATAGATATTGGCTTTTTTCGCCAAGTCTATATTGGGTCGAATACCCACAGCCATCACGACCAGGTCTGCGGCGATCTCCAAGCCACCTTTGAACCGGGCTCCATATACCCTATGCTTCCCAAGCAACGCTTCAGTTGAAGTCTCCATCAGAAACTGAATACCACGATTTTCAAGAGTCTTCTTTAACATGGCACTCGCTTCAGGATCGAGTTGCCGTTCCATCAGGGAATCCATGAGGTGCACCACCGTAACAAACATCCCCTGTTGCTTGAGAGCATAAGCCGCCTCCAGGCCAAGCAATCCACCACCGATGACCAATGCCTGTTTTTTTTCGCTGGAGATATCAAGCATCGCTTTCACATCACTGATGTTACGAAATGTAACGACTCCCTGAAGATCTTTTCCGGGAATTGGAATAATAATCGAATTGGAACCTGTGGCCAGCAACAACCGGTCATACTTCTCTGTCGTACCGTCCCGAGCAATCACCTTGCGGTTGCGGCGGTCAATCTCAACCACCTCTTTACCCGTATGGAGCGTGATGTTATTCTCCTGATACCAGTTTTCATCATTAAGCATGATGTCGCCGATGTTCTTTTCCCCTGCCAGCACCGGGGAAAGAAGAATCCTGTTATAATTTCCATGAGGCTCAGATCCAAAAACGGTAATATCGTACAAATCGGGTTCAATCTTAAGTAACTCCTCAAGCGTTCGCACCCCAGCCATGCCATTACCGACCAAAACTAATTTCTCTTTCATGGAACTTTTTCCTTTCAACTTTCCAAACAATATTTATCACTTTACTAACGGTGAGCCCTGTTCATTAATATTCCCGATAAAGCCGAACTAAGGAACAGGCGTCAAGGTTGGAACTACAATTCCCGTGCCAAACGATTAACAGGCCGAAAATGGGGTTACAAAGGATTAATGCTGAATAATTTTGCAAAATGAGTGTTTTTTACGCCCTAAAATCGCTCAGAAAAACCGAGAACTGCCCAAAATTTAAACAAAGTTTGGTTTAATTGAGGAGATGCTAGTTAGAAGATAAATTAGTGTGGAAGGACTATACATTCAGGGTTACGATAAACGAATGGGAGGCAGATAAAATCCACTTCGCTGCCGCTTCCAGAAGGAAGTGTCGTTTTTCTATTCCGAGAAATCAGTGAATCGGTAGTCATATAGAACTGAACGAATATATTTTAGAGGTTGACCCGGGAACGGGTTATGCGCAAAAGTTTTAATATCGGTTCAGTCCCTTCAAGTGATTTCACGGCAAACCGAACAGACCACACTCGCTGGTGCTATGAAAAGGCTTGACAAAAGAATTTAAGTTCCGAATCAACCCTGATGGCTCATCGTTCCTTTCCCAACAAGCATGAGGCGGTTGTTCCAGGAACTTCTCTGCTTTCTGTAACTTTTTGATAACCCCATTCCGCAACCAGGGCAAAGCCAGGGATATGCTGGTAAATCCATAGCGGCCACTCTTTACCAGAGGCAGATCCCAGGATTTTAAACACCGCTTCGGCCCCTTCAGACACGTTGCCCTCAAGATCAATCCATTGAATCGAACGCTCATAATCCATGACAGAAAATTGTAAAAACCTCCCGGTCATTTCACTCGCTTCCCGAGATGTCAGATACTCTATTCTATCCCCGGCAACAAGTTTCAACCGACTGATCCAGCGTTGGCAAAAACTACATTCTCCGTCATATATCAATACTGGTTTGGTCCTGTTCACAATCGGTTTCTCCATCTGTGGAGCTTTTAGCGGAATAAAGCCGAGCAATTCTTCACAAACAGTTTAAAGTATTAGCTTCAGTCTACATAAGAAATTTCCGGGCAAAACCACCCCATTTGGCTCCGCTCACTGATTCTCGGTCAAAATATAATAAATGCCCATTTAGAACATATATTTCAACTCCATTGATATTCGCCCTTAAGCCCTTGCGTTATTTCTGGACCTGAGCTATTGTTTCACCTTGTCTAAAACACATCGGCTTTAAGTTCCTTGACGATCTATCGTCTGCGACAGCCATAACATATTTTTAAATTGATCCAACACGGGAAACAAACAATGGCAGAAATGACACGCGAAGAAGTGGAAGAACGGCTGGATGAATATGCCGCCTATCGGGCGATCAAAGAAGCCCATGAAGATCCTGAAGAAATCTCTGAAGAAGAGGATTCATCTGAAGATACTGAAGGCGACGCGCCCTCTATAGAAGATGAAGACGCAGAAATCTCGGCACAGAACGAAGAATCGCAGGATGGAGAAGAGTCGCAGGATGAAACAAACAAAAACTTCCCCTGTTCCGTCTCTTGATGACTGCGATCTTTCGGAGCTGGATTTGTCGGACTTGAATTTCCTCGGCATCAGCATGAATAAAGCAAACCTTACCAAGGCGATTCTTAACAGGGCCAATTTATCCAAAGTCTCCATGAACAAAACAAATCTGCAAGAAGCTAATTTAGCCGATGCCAATTTGTCAGAAGCTGACCTTGCAGACGCTAATTGTTGCCGCGCAAACATGGAAGACGCTAATTTTGAGGAGAGCATACTCAATGGAGCTGACCTGACCGAAGCGCAGTTGGAGCGTGCTAATTTAAGAAAATGCAAACTGGTGGGAGCAACCCTTATAAAGAGTAATCTCAATGAGGTCACATGCGGTCTTGCCGATTTCAGTCGCGTTGACTTGACAGATGCAAAGGCACAAGGAGCCGATTTCAATCGTGTTAAACTGAGTGGAGCCAATTTTACCGATGCCGATTTCTCAGATTCCAGACTCAGCATGGCCGTTTTCTTTGAGGCAACATTTAAAGGGACTAACTTTAACCGGGCACAATTTAAGGGGTCAAAACTTGTAAAGTCCATGTTCACTGATGCCTGTTTGACCCGCGCTGATCTTACAGGGGCTGATCTTTCAGACGCAACTCTTAAAGGGACAAATCTTCTGCGAGCGAAACTTGGCGGGGCTCTCCTTAGGCGAACACATTTAACTGACTCTAACCTGCAAGAAGCGGATCTCAATATTGCCGATCTGACTCATGCCCAACTGAAAATGGTGGAGCTGGATGGAGCGAATCTTGGGCGAGTAAAACTCAACAACGCCAGTATGCAGAAAGCTCAACTCACCAAAGCAAACATCAGCAAAGGAAAGCTGTCTGGTGTTGACCTTTCCGGCGCAGACCTTAGCGGTAGCAATATGAGAGGAACCGACCTCACAGGGGCCAAGTTGATCGGCGTTGACCTGAGCCGGGCTGATCTAATAGAGGCCGTTCTGGAAAATGCACAAATCAAAAACTCATTTTTGACGGGAGCTGATATTAGTAGTGCCAATTTGAACAATTCCGATCTCGAAGAAAGCGACTTGTCAGGTGCCAAACTTACGAAAACTCAGCTGTTCCAGGCCAACCTGAAAGGTGCCAACTTACATCGGGCAGATCTGGAACATGCCAACTTTTCCCAAGCCAAGCTACCCCAGGCCAACCTAAATGGTGCCAAGATGGCCGATGCCAATTTCTCAAAAGCTGACCTTTCTGATGCCGATCTTAAAGGAGCAGATACAACAGACACCGACTTTTCCAGCGCAAAAGGTTATAAGGCATAGTTAAATAAACACCCGGAAAATATTCCCTTGGATTACCCCCGTTTTTAACTTACCATTCTATTGGCTGTTTATTCTGTATTTACTGTTCCTTTAAGTGCATTTTAGCTTTACCAAAAGAGTTCAGTAAAAAAATAAAACTCGTTATTTGGAGTCAGCCAGATGAGATTAAAATACATTTTCCTCACAGCAATTCTTGGTTTTTTTATAACCTTTCCCAGTCTATCGTCAGCCGAGGACTCATAAGAGGAAACCATCATATCCAGCCTAGAATATCTGAGAAAATTCCCCGAAATCAAGTGGGTAAAAATTGAAAACAAGCTGTGATCATAGGATGGAAAGGCATCCCAAGATTATTCATAGGGATCAACCGCAGGGCGGCAGTTCTTGCCAGTAATGCTATTGGACGCCCGGGTTTTCACACTTTGGTTTTTGGGTGGGTTTCTTCCCACTCAGATAGCTCAACTATCAGGATAACGAACTATGGACGGCACAGAAGAAGATACAGTTGAATCGAATGAGGAGAAGGGTGGTTTTTTTTCACGCTTGAAATCCGGACTCCAGAAAACCCGTAGCGGTCTGGCAGGAGGAATTGACCGGGTGGTGAATGGCCCGGCAAAAATTGGCCCTGAATTATGGCAGGAGTTGGAGGAAGTTTTGTTGATGGCCGATGTGGGTATTCCCGCAATGAACTGGATCATGGAAGAATTAAAAAAGGGTGTAGCCAAATCGCTTATCAGGGATAAAGAAGGTATCGTAAAGTATTTGAAGGAACTTCTGGTGCGTATTTTGGAGGACGTTTCGGTAGAAGAAGCATCTCCGGCCAAAGGACTTTGTGTTGTTCTGATGATTGGAATCAATGGATCGGGGAAGACGACGACGATCGGTAAACTGGCCGCAAGATATAAAGGAGAAGGGGAACAAGTCATCGTGGCCGCAGGGGATACCTTTCGGGCGGCGGCGACTGAACAGTTGCAGGCCTGGGCAGATCGCACGGGTGTCACCTGCGTGAGCCAGAAAAGCGGGACCGATCCCTCGGCAGTTGCTTATGACGCCGTTCAGTCTGCTGTGGTGCGTAACGCAGACAGAGTGATTGTTGACACTGCGGGACGTCTGCAAACCAATAAGAACTTAATGGAAGAATTGAAAAAGGTTAAACGTGTTATCGGGAAAGTGGTCACAGGCGCTCCTCATGAAACTCTTCTGGTTCTTGACGCGTCTATCGGACAAAACAGTTTGTCCCAGGCCAGATTGTTTCACGACTCGCTGAAAGTGGATGGACTTGTGATGACCAAACTGGATGGTTCTTCCAAGGGCGGGGTATTATTTAATATCACCCGTGAACTTCAAGTACCCGTGCGCTATATCGGAGTGGGCGAGAAGGTCGATGACCTCCAACCTTTTGATCCGGAATCCTTCGTAGAAGCCCTGTTCGACGAATAATATTTTGTCAGAGTGGATGGAGAGCTAATGATCTTCAAACTCTATTCAAAAGCTCTCGTAGAAGCTTTATTCAACCAATGACATTTCCAGTTTTCGGTTTCGCCTGATCATTTCGATCTGTTTTTTCAACACAAACTTGTGAATGAGGTCGCAGTCCTGCTCATTCATTGAGTAGGTGAAGCGAAACTGCCCCAATGCCCGCGCGGGAAAGGGGAGGGGGTGTAAAGTGACCATCAACTGCAAGTCACTGAAAAAATGGAGGCACCGGGCGGACTCGAACCGCCGATAAAGGTTTTGCAGACCTCTGCCTTACCACTTGGCCACGGTGCCTGATATGTTTACCTGATTTAGGAAAAAGGGAAGGTGGAGCGGGAGAAGGGGTTCGAACCCTCGACTTCAACCTTGGCAAGGTTGCACTCTACCACTGAGTTACTCCCGCGATCTTGTAATCCGATAAAAGCTTACAGGAGGTCTCATTATATTTCTCTCAATGGGTTTGTCAATTTCTATTTTTTGAGGAAATGTGACTCTGTTCCCGCCAGGATTCGTCGAATATTCTCATGGTGTTTAAAGATTACCAGTACAGAGATAAGTAAAGACATATACACATAAGGAAGCGGCACTCCCAGAAATATGCCGAACGCGGGCAAAGCGATTGCCGCGATTATGGAGCTGAGCGATACATATTTTGAAATCCATAAGGTGCAAGCAAATACTCCCATAGCTCCCAGGCTAGCCATTGGCATTGTATACAAATGAATCCCCAATCCGGTAGCAACCCCTTTCCCCCCTTTAAACTTAAGAAACATTGAAAACAAGTGACCGCAAAACGCCATGAGTCCGGCTGCGGCAATTGCAACAGGATCATCCAGAACCCACGAAGCGAGTGCAACCGCGAGCCAGCCTTTGAGGACATCTCCCAGCAGGGTCAGGATACCGGCTTTTTTCCCCAGCACCCGGGCAACGTTGGTTGCCCCAATGTTGCCACTGCCATGTTCGCGCAAATCAACGCTTTGGACGCGTGCTAATAAAACTCCGAATGGAATGGAGCCCAAAAGATAGGCGATAATCCAGATAGGAATATTGTTGATCATCTCAGGCAAGGTTGTTCGGTGTGTGTTCCTGTTGTCAATCCAAAGGGTCAAATGAGGTGTTGGATTTGGATTTGTTTTTTAATTTTTCCTTGGCCCGTTTTTCAATTTGCCGGACCCGCTCACGGGACAAGCCTATTTTCTTTCCTATTTCTTCCAGTGTTTTAGTTTCACCATCAAAGCCAAATCGCATCCTTAATATTTGTTTTTCGCGTTCCGGCAGGTCCAGTAGTAATTTATCGACTTTGGCTTCCAGTTCCTCCCTCATTATCTGTTCATCGTAGGGAACGACATCCTGTTTTTCCAGGAGCTCCAGATAAGTAGTGCCCTCTCCTTTTTTGAGTGGAGTATCGAGGGAAATATGAGTTCGATAGGCACGCATGTTGTTTTCGTATACCTGTAACGGAATTCCCTGACTTTGGGCTACCTCGGTCTGTGTGGGTTCCCGCCCAAGGGTTTGCGCCAGATTGTTAAAGCATTTTGCTCCTTTGAAAACTTTTCCCGCCTGCTTGACGGGTAGCTTGACAGTTCCCGATTGTTCGGCAAGGGAATGCATGATGGTCTGTTTGATCCACCAAACGGCGTAGGTGATAAATTTTACATTATGCGCGGGATCAAATCTTTTAGCCGCCTGGATGAGACCGATATTGCCTTCTTCAATTAAATCTTGAAGGGAGAGTCCGCATCCACGGTATTTGTTAGCAACAGAAACCACGTATTTCAAATTTCTTTGAACGAGTATTTGCAGCGACGTGCTATCGCCATCAGCTATCTTGAGCCCTAACTCCCGTTCTTCCTCGCGAGTCAACGGTTTTATTTTGCTGATCTCACTCATGTAACGAGTCAGCGCATCGGTTTTCAAATCTCTATTTTTGCTCGAATTTTCAGGGTTATTCTTGTCAGTCATAATGACAGTTATCTGCGTAGAGTTCTAAGTCTGCTTCTCGCTTGAATGGAGAAACGCCCTTTTGGATATTTCTGTAAAAGTTCTTTGTATGAGAGCGATGCCTCACCAAAGCTTTGTTCATAATAATACGATTCCGCTATAAGAAACATGGCCTCATCCAAACCTTTATATTTCGGATGTTCAGCCACGAGGTTTTTAAATCTAATGATGGCTGATTGGTAAGACCCGGTACGGTAGTAAAACTTTCCTATTTCGAAAACATTCTTCGCCAATTTTAATTCACATTCCCTTTTTTTCTTTTTGGCTTCTTCCAGATACTGGCTTTTAGGAAACCGATCAATCAATTGCTGGAATCCTTCGATCGCTTCCCGAGTGGCAGTCTGGTCTCTCAACGCAAGGTCCACCAATTTAAAATCTGACATTGCTCTGAAATAGTAAGCCCGATCCACCTGCGCATGTGCCGGATAGAGATCAATAAATTTTTGGAAATGGAACTTTGCTTCTTCAAATTCCTCATCGCTATAGTAAGCTCTTGCAAGAAACAACAGGGCATGTATCCGTTGTTTACTGTCAGGATAATCTTCCAGAATTTGCTGAAAAACGGCTTTTGCGCGGATATTTGACTGCTCTTTAGATTCTTTGATTCCTTCTTTAAGTAACTCTTGTGCCGATTCAGATTTTTTTTCCGGTGTGGACACGCAGGCGCACATTATCGGAAGGCAAAGAATAATACTCAATGTGCCGACTAATCGGGTGTTTATTTTTGGAAAAATCATAACAGACGAGAAAGGATTGTACATGTTTTCAAACGGACATATTATAGCACCAAAGCCCACTAAAGTCTTTTAAAGTTGGAGGTTCCCTGCTTCCAACTTGATATGTTGATTTTAATCGTGCTATAAGTTTAGATTGCTTCTTGATAATAATTAGGGAATTAGCCGAAGCGGGTTCAATACATCTGAGAATATAAAAGGTTATGCGCTTTGCTCTGAATATAAAATTTCCGGTTCTGCTGGCATCGCTGGTGATCAGTTTTCCTTCTCCGCTGTATGCCGCCCAGGCAGTCACCCTTGGATCGGATTTCAAGGTTCTGTCCTTTATAGAGAAGGGCGGATTCATGATGTACCCCATCCTGTTTTCTTCTATCCTTGTGCTTGGGATCGGTATGGAAAGAGCTTATAACCTGCGGCGAAGAAATATTATTGATGCCGAATTTCTTAATCGGATCCGTTCGCATTGGAATTGGAAGGATATTCAGTTGGGATTGCAGTTATGCGCTTCACATGATACTTCGTTAGCTCGTGTTCTTAAGACCGGGTTGTTGCGGTTTGGCGGCAAACTGGATGAAATAGAACGGGCGATTGAGGGTGCCGGTCAACACGAGGCTTCATTGTTGAATTCCAATCTGCGTGTTCTGGGCGCAGTAGCAAATATTACTCCCATGATGGGTTTGCTGGGAACTGTATTCGGAATGATCAAGGCCTTTAATGTTATCTCGCAAAGTGGAACGGGGAACCCCGGCCTGGTTGCCAGTGGTATTTCGGAAGCATTAATCACCACGGCGGCAGGTATGATAGTGGGTATCCCTGCATTGGCACTGTATCATTACTTCCGCGCAAAAATAGATCGCTATGTTTTTGAGATGGAAGAAATTGCCTTCCAACTCGTTGAAGAGCTTTCCTTTGAAGCCGTGCGCGAGAAAAAAGCACAGGAAACGGGAAGCAAGCCAGCAAAGCCCAGGACGGGTGGTGTTCGCAACGTTTCTTAAAGTGACCCTCTGATGGATGTGAATAGTAAAATTGTTTGTTCTGGTGGAGTCAATGCGTTTCCGAAGAGAAAGTGAAGAAAATTTTGCGTTGGATATGACACCATTGATTGATGTGGTGTTTCTCCTTCTTATATTTTTTATGGTGTCAACGGTGTTTGTAGACTTCAAACGCCAGATGGAAATATCTCTTCCTTCCTCAAAGTCGGCCGTTCTGGACGAAGTTCCCAAGCCGATCGAACTTGAAGTGACAGTAGAGAAACAGGTTTTTTTGAATGGGGAAAAAGTTCGTTTGCGAGACCTCGAATCGGTTCTGGCAAAAATTGATGTGAGTAAAAAGAGCGCCGCGATCATAAGAGCTGATAAGAACCTGCCTTATGGTGATGTGATCAAAATTATGGGCTTGCTTCAAAGTGCTAAAATTCTGGATATCAGCGTAGCGGTAAAATAAGTCGTTCAAAAATTCTTATTTTCGTTGCAGGATGGCTGATCCGCGATGGTCGATGATCCATTTGTTCAGCATATGAATTTCGTCAAAGCTCAATGTGTCAAATAGCGGTTCAGGACTGCTATGGTCTTCATCGTTTATCACCACACAATAGTTTCTTTCGGTATAGGCCGCTACATGTGCCTTGAACTGTGGAAACCGGGAGAATAGTTCTGAAAAAATTTCTTTCTGGTACCCCGGGTTTTTGTTCTCAGGCTTGTATTTGGAAAGACGGGGTATCAGTTTGGTTTTAAAATTAGCCCTTATCAGTTCTCCCACAGTGCCTCCCCTTACCTTTGAGGGTTCGATACCGACCTTCATTTTATCTCAGCTTTCCCATGAGTTTTCAATAAATATAATCATACAGATTGAATGTAAGACCGCGTCTCCTTCTTAATCGGGCTGTTTTAAAGGATATAGTGGGTTTATATTCTCTTGTTGGATTACAAAATTTGCTACAATCGGGACTTCCAGAGGGATAGGTTTTGCGCATTTCGATTTATAATTATTAAAAATCAAGTTGGAAATTGAGAACAGCTTATGAAGAAAACTGAAAATTCTTATCTTAAAAGAAGCCAGTCCCTGATTGAATTGATCGACAAGTCGCCGACACCTTTTCATGTCGTTGAAGAATTTAAATATCAATTGAAGAATGAAGGATATGTCGAGTTGTTGGAACAGGACTCATGGGACCTTGCACCTGGTGGAAAGTATTTTGTGATCCGCAATGGGTCGTCACTGACAGCATTTTGTGTTGGCACAAAAATGCCAGAGGAAGCCGGGTTTAAAATTATCGGGGCGCATACGGATAGTCCCAACCTGCGTCTGAAACCCAACCCGGAGTATATCAAAAACGGTTATGTTCAATTGGGTGTGGAGGTGTATGGCGGTGCGTTATTGACGACCTGGACCGACCGTGATCTGTCTCTGGCAGGGAGAGTCCTGTTAAAACAAAAACCTGTGAAGACTAGAAAGAGTAGTCGGGGCAAACAGAAACCGTTATCTGCTATGGGGTATGGTGGTGCGTCCCGGTTGATAAAGTTTGATAGACCTTTACTGCGAATTCCTCAGTTGGCTATTCATTTAAACCGGTCAGTAAACGAAAAAGGGTTGGTGCTCAATTCACAGAATCACCTTCCTCCTGTTTTTGCTCTTTCGGATGGAAAAATAAAATCGAAAAAAATGTTAAAAGAATTGGTTGCCGCAGAGCTGAACTGTGCGCCCGCTGATATTCTCGGCTTGGAGTTGCAACTGTTCGACTTGCAGAAAGGAACCCTTGCGGGAGCCAATAACGAATTTGTGTTTGCCTCGCGTTTGGATAATCTTGCTTCCTGTCATGCTGCCATGTCTGCACTGCTGGAGTCACCCCGGAAAGATGCGGCGACACGTGTTCTGGTATTTTACGATAATGAAGAAGTGGGCAGTGATACGGCGCAGGGAGGGAGTTCTCCGTTTCTCAAGGATGTCCTGGAGCGTATATCAGCAGGAGCCCGGAACCCGAGGGAGTCGTTCATGAGGGGGGTTGCCAGATCATTATTTGTTTCAGCAGACATGGCACACGCCATCCATCCCAACTACTCTGAAATGCACGATGCCAATCATTTGCCAATGATCAATTCGGGACCCGTTATCAAAAGCCACGCCGGACAAAAATATGCCACCGATGGCGTATCAGCATCGCAATTCGAGCAATTTTGTTTAAAAGCCAAGGTTCCCGTGCAGAAATTTGCGATTCGGTCGGATATGCGGTGCGGAAGCACGATAGGCCCAATCACCGCGGCAAATCTTGGTGTTCGTACCGTCGATGTTGGCAGTCCCATGCTATCGATGCATTCAATCCGGGAAATGGCGGGGTCGAAGGATCAGGAAAACCTCATTCGTGTGTTTAAGGAGTTTTATAAGCCAGTGTAGTTTCCCGACGCGAGGGGTGATTAGTCGTGAGGAATTTTTACCTGGTAACCGTACCGTACCATGGCTTCATTTAAAATCTTTCGAGTTGCTTCTGCGGCTTCGAGCTGATTTTTTGATTCAAACAAATCCACAGCTCTCCTCAAGTTGACGATTACAAGAAGTTTGAACGGCGGTTCGATTTTGATATTGTAGTAGGCCCATCCGAGGTTGCCATGTGCTTCAGCGTCATTACGCCGCCGATGAACAACAATGTTTAGCTGAGCGATGGCTTCCTCCCAGCGTTCGAGGTGGTTGTAGACATTTCCCAGTCCGTAACGAGCGTCCATATTTCCGGGTTCCAGTTCGACAGCCCTTTCGAAGGCAGACGCGGCTTCGCCCAGTCGGTTCAGGTTTTTGTAAACCAGAGCAAGGTTAAAATAAGCTACAGTCGCGTTGGGATTATCTTCAATGGACTTTTTGTAAGCATCAATCGCTTGATCGAACAGCCCCTGACGACGGAGTTCATTCCCTTTCATAAACCAGTCTTCCGCTCTTTCCTGAGACCATGTATCAGGAATAAACCCAAAAAGAATGATCAGTAAAGATACTGCCATGATAAATTTGTTGTTTTGATTCATCGCTTTTCCCGTTGTTCGCAATCGGCTAAGTATGGATTTTACCTCATTTGTTTGTAAAGAGGCAAGGGAGAGAAGGCTCAGCCTGGACGTTTAACAGAACGCTTTGATTTGTTTGGGCGGCTATCTGTGATCCAGTAGCGGCCTGAACTTTTCTTCAATTTAATGTGACAATCAAAAGCGTCTGATAATTTGGGTCCGGTCAGCATCTCCTTTTTTTCTCCCTGCGAAAACAGGGTCCCGTTTTTTAAATATAGGACGTGAGTCGTCAAAGGGAGAATCTCGTCAATGTGGTGAGTTACATGGATCAATTGGGTTTTTGTTTTAGCCAGTTTTTCCAGGGTTTGCAGAAAATGCTCTCGAGTGGGGATGTCCAACCCGGCACAAGGTTCATCCAGAATCAGCAGGTCAGGGTGGTTGACCAAGGCCCTCGCCAGAAGGAGCCGTCTGGCTTCCCCGTAAGAGATTCGTCCAATGGGTTCATCACTTAAATCCTGTATGCCCAGAAACTCCATCCAGTCGCTGGCCGTGTTTTTCTGTTCCTGACTGGCTCTTTGGTATAATCCGATGGAAGAAAAAAATCCAGACACCACCACATCCCGTCCCAGAGTGTCGGGAGAGTATTTTTCCTGATAATCCGCCGAGACGAAGCCGATTCGTTTTCGAGCATCCATAAGAGGACCGTGCTCTTCGTTCCCAAACCACCTCACCTCTCCGCCGTCAATCGGAATTAGTTCTCCGAAGATGAGTTTCATGAAGCAGGTTTTGCCTGCTCCATTGATTCCAACGACTGCCCAGTTTTCTTTGCGTTTCATGGTCCAGTCGATGTTGTGAAGAACCTGCTTGCCGTTCAGGAAAACATCTGCTTTGCGAATGCGGATCAGCCAATTCTTCATAGTGGTTCCATTTTTTTACTGGAGGGACATTTTCTTGTCAGGGGAGTCAGGTGGATGGATGTTTTCGTGAGTGCCACCCATGAGTTCTACTACCGGGTCTCCTCCATCGTAATTCTGAATGATATTAACTGACGCATAGTGCTGGCTGATACGAAACAGATTTTTTATCGAGATTTCCAGGATGTGAGCGAGGATGGTGCGGATTACTCCACCATGACAAAGTATGACGATATGGTCATGGGAATGCGCGGATACAATCTCTTTGAATGTGGGAATTACCCTGTCTCTGAGCTGGAAGAATGATTCGCCTCCTTCAACGTGAAAATTCTCTATATCATTGAGTCTTTCCTTGAGTTGGTCGGGGTACCTGCGATTGACTTCGGCAACGCTTAATCCTTCCCAGTCGCCAAAGCCCAGCTCACGTAATTCTTTGCAGGGGGTATGCTTCAGATCGTGTTCTGTCGCAACGTATTGTGCCCCAATCTGGGTTCGTTTCAGGTCACTGCTGTAGATAGCTTTGATGGGTAGATTTTTTAAAGCCTCGGCGATTTGGCGACTTTGTTCTTTTCCATGGCCCGAAAGGTCCACATCGAAATGCCCGTTGAAGCAGACTTCACCGGCATTAGCGGTTTCACCGTGGCGAATGAGATAAATGCGGCAGGCTGTTTTGCCGTTCATGATTGTTTATACCAGTATTCGTGACGCTGGGCAGTGAAGTATCTTGTGGCAAAAAAAAATGGCAAGCTACGAGAGCTTGCCATTTTTATGAAAACTATTTCGTCAGTGACTAGTGACCACCACCGCCACCACCACCGGAAGACCATAGATAGAAGAAATCCAGGCCCTGAACCTTCATGAGGCCCCAGTTGATGAAGAAGTAGTAGAAGCCCATTATGATGAGCGCAATGATGAACCATGTGATGGATTTGCCGGTTATGAATTGTTTTTGTTCTTCCATTGCTAAAAAATTCCCCCTTTAGGATTTATCAAATCGAGTTGATTTGAGCCGTCTTCGTTTATCGCCAGACTGAGGCGAACCAGTAAAAGAACCATAAACAAAATACAACAGTCCCCATGTAGACCCATGGACCGGCTTTTTCCTTAATTTTTTCTATATCCATTGAAGGCGCCCCTGAAATAAAAGTGTGAAAGATTGATACAGTTTATTCTTGACAGTTATAAATTCTGAATGTTAATTTCAGTTTCGATATTCGACTTGAACTCAATTTTCCCAAGGAAACAGCATGCCCAGTAAAAATGGAAAAATTTTTGATACTATCGTGTTTATTGGTCTCGGAGTCAACGGGCTCACTGCCCTGTATTTATTGCTCATGTATTTTGAGATCATTTAACCGGGGAACTTTACCATAGGATTTTGAAGGGTGTCAAGGAGAAAACCCTTAAAGTTTAGATAATTTACATTCTTCCGTAGCCCTTGTTTTTAAAGGTTTTCACTGCTTCATCAGGAAAAGAGCCTCTATCTGTCATGCTGTGGGGTAAATCACGTACAGCATCAGGTAGGTGAGAGTGCTCGTTGCCAGAATCAGGGCAAAAATGACCATCGTGGTTCGTCCTAGTAATCGGTGCCGCCGGGCACCATCTGGCAGGGCTTTTTCGATGATTTTTTCCAGGTAGATCACCAGCCCGATGACACCAAAAATGAGCGCCCAGGCCAGGCTTGCGGCAAATGATTTATGACGCACAAAGGTCAGAATAAGCTGATTTGCCAGCCACAGGCCCGCCAGGGTCATCATGACTGATTTGAAGGTTTTCGGATTGACCTTCAGTTCCCTGATTTGCAATCGGTAATCCCCGTCGACTTTATCGCAAGCGCGGAATCCTTGAAAAATCATATAAATTGCCAGGATGAGGCCCAGACAAACCAGAATCAGGTGTGCGGTCAGGATGGGTATGAAAACATTGTCGTAGGTTTCCTGAGGACCGCCGAAACCTTCTTTTCCTTCCAGAGCCAATACGCCCAACTGCCGGGCATAGTAGTAACCCACAAAGTAGACCAGCATTGAAACCATGGATGCGAAGATCAGCTTGTGGTGCCCGGTGCCGCGTCCTTTTTTAGCCAGTCTCCAGGCGTATAGAAACATCATGGTAAAGACCACAGCGAGCAGATAGCTGAGGTCGGCACCGAAAGTCCCGGAAGAAGCTAGAAAACCCGGTTTTGCCAGTAATTCTTTCATGAGTAGATTACTTCGTAACCAGCTAATGGAAAGAGAGAGAAAAAAATGGGAGAATCTCCGTGTTCAGGTGTCGCCTGAGAGTGAGTTCGGTGCTTCTGGTTATTGTTTTCTATCCAGGAGCCAGGTTCCACCGTAAAACTCGACTGCCCCCGCGATTGACAGGTAAAGAAGGGGTTCCATTTTCCACTGACCAAAAAAAAGCAGGACCACCAGAGTTATTGTAGCGAGCCCCAGTAATTGCAGAGAACGCCCCAAGTAATAGGTAAACGGATTCATGAACGTCTAACCCATCATTTCCGCTTTCACCTTCTTGTTGGCACTTATAAGTTGCTCGATATTTTCACGGGCGTTGTTCTGAATGGTTTCCTTGACCATCTGAAGAACCAGGCTCCCTTGCGGTGTTAGTGAACCTTTTATTTTTTGTGTAGACTCCTTGATGTTTTCCTGGCTCATCTGATCAATTTTAGCCGTTACATCTTTGTCATCGTAAAGATCGTCAAGGGGATAGCAGTAAAGGAGTTTCACATAGTCCCTCTCTTTTTCAGAATCCTTTTTGGAGTCCAACACGATATTTTCCATTTCCACTGAGACAGGCTTATGTTTTTCTTTCGAAACGAGCTTCTTGATTTCCTTGAAGTAACTTTTCATGTCATGATTCCCTTTGAGTTCATCCTGAGGGATTTTTGAGCTTATCTCAAACTGGATATTATCATCAACCACACCGGGACGACTGACTTCATAGGTGATGTTGGCATGATTGAATCGTCGACCTTTTTTAGGGTTGTACTTTTTCTGCATCTCCTCCACCAGAGAGGTTAGGCTTTCCCCGGCAAATTGACCGAAGAGAATTTTTTTCAATGTTGCCATGAAACTTCCTCCAAAAATAAAAAATATAGCCAGTTCAAAAAAATTTAATTTATTAAATCCTGCTAATGGGTTCCATTTGTATTCAGATTAAAGTAACACGTCTATTAGCTCTTGAACATACCCAATTTGCCCTGCAAACGGGAAAAACAGCTGAAGACGGTTTAGGCGGGCGGAGTATTGCCTGAGGCGGATTTGGTCAGTTTATTCGAACCATTATCCTGGTACACATACTGCATTTTGATACATCCTGTTTCCTTGTTGCTACAATAGAAGTCAAGAAATTTGACTTTGACAAATTTGCTGTTGGCAGTTCTTACTGCATAGGTATTGGGTTTGGCCGATAGTTTGTGTGTCAGGTAGTTGTATTTGTACCACTTCAAGAGAATGGGGTTTTTCCGTTTCGGTGC
>FUWD013230740.1_pt1 | contig 37200 bp, 41 predicted proteins | sample 1063281 | NCBI WGS metagenome assembly FUWD01 (sample SAMEA79048168, study PRJEB19326) | metagenome | biome: marine | reverse complement strand
TTAATTATAATGTTCCTAATATCCTTAAATGTATATCCCATAATGTATATATTGATACATTATGAAATAAATGCGAATCCGAGACCATCCATATGCGCTTAGCCATCTTAGAACAATTTTCTTATATTTTTCTTTGCGATAATGTCATACTTAGAATCTAATTCTTGGATCAGTTCATCCTTAAATTTGTTTGAGAGTGAACTGTAGAACTTATTCGGAAATACATCGAAGTAATCTGATAGTGCACCGAATAACTCAACTCGTTTATAATTTTTACCGATCTTACTAATAATAAAGAAGAAGACTTGGTTAATCTGAACTTTATTCAATTTCTTAGTTACACCAGCATGTGTTACTTTACTTAGATTTTTAAACTCGCTCTTTTTAATTAAGGAGTCAACCTGATCCATTAATATCTCATAATGTATTTTATCTTCTGGATCAGTAGTATCTTCGTATGAAGCTTCTACCTTAAATGACATCGTACTGTTATCGAACTCTTGTTCGCCATAGGTGTTATTAAATATTTTGTCTATTGCCATTATGATTAGTGTGTTATATCTTCAGTTTCGGTTAATCTCATATGTTCGTAATCAATATTAAATCTGCATCTTGAACCCTTTCCGTGTCCATCTCTTATCTTTAATACTTTAAGCCAATATTCTCTATTGACATGCATACTTGCATCTTGTATAAGTGCATACATTACATCTGCGGTGTGTGCCAAGCCTGCTGACTCTGCGATATTCTCCATCTTAATTTCTGTAGAATCCCAAGCCCCACGATTTAGCTGCGTCCCTGAGATAATTAATAGATTGCGCTTTACTGCGAGTGCACGTAGATCTTCTGCGATTTGCTTGATCTTCATGTATGTATTCTCAGTGTTTGGATTTCTATAATTAGCTAGGATGTTAATATAATCAACAATAAGTACATTTACTTTATGATCTTGAGTTTCTTCTAATGTTTTCAAGTATGCTTCTATATCTAATACTGATGCATTACTTGTAGGATATTCCTTAATGAATAATCTTCCAGGTGGAAGTATACCTCTTGAGACAATATCAAGTCTCCGTTTAATTAGATCTCGGTTGGCTGACTTTTCATCATATTCACTCATTGGAATGTTTAAAAGATTAGAACCAATTCTTTTTAATACTTTCTCTTGAGACATTTCTGCAGTAATGAATACTACATTATGTCCCATGCGTACAAAGTTAGCAGCGTCGTTAGCAAGCCAAATGCTTTTCCCAACCCCTTGCTCCCCGGCGTAAATTATTAGGGTTTTTGGATCATAACCACCGTTTGAAATTCTATCTACAAATGACCACCCAGTCTCTATCTTTTTAGTTTTCCTTTGGCGGTGGCTATCTGCATTAAAGAAGTCTATTCCTAAATCTGCATCAAAATTTATAGAAGCTTCATCTGCTATCATAGTGATGGCTCTGTTTACAACATCTTCCACGTTTTCAGGTGATACATTTTGAGTTTTTACAAATTCGATAGTCTTAATTAGTTTCTTATCAAAGTGTCTCCATTTGATCCATGCCTCTGCAGTTCTCTTTAACCATTCCTTTTCATACTCCGCAATGTTAATACTGTAGATAGAATTAGTAATATCATCTGAAATTTCTTGTCTTAAATCTTTAGTTAGAGCTTTCATCTGGTCCACGGACGGTGCTTCACTATACTTAATGTAAAATTCCTTTGCGACCTGAGCTAAAACATCAATGTCAGGATTAGCAAAGAAATTCTTATTAAGTGACCTAAGATAAGAAGGTTTAGCTAAAAAGAAATTAAAGAATGCTTTTTCGTGATCTACTGGTGTGTTCATATATTTTTAATAGTTATACATTAATAAGTGTAAATGTTTACTCGTAAGGATTTTTTATAATCTTGTACGTAGTATAAGCTGCTGCTTGACTAACCTCTTCTATCAGTTCATGCATAACCAAATATTCGATAATGTGCTCCATTCGTTCTTTGGACATCGTTGGATATTTTTTCTCAATAGAAGAGGTTGTGAACTTAATACGCCTATCGCCTTTACGCGAGCAATAGTTCGTAAAAAATTCATAGAATACGTCACCAGCGTCTGGGTACTTTGGTAGTACTGCATAACTACCAATGACGTATTTTACTTTTAGCTTGTCTTTGTTAATCTGTTTCGACACCATCTTCTAACATATCACTGAAGTCCTCTTGGCTAAGTTCGTCTGTCCCATAATTAAAATCTTTTGCAATAATCGGTTCTAGCAATTCTAAAACATCTCGAGTTATAACCCTAGACGTGAACAATTCGTTAGTAGGAACCATGCAATTCAAATGAGCTACGCATATTTGACGGGATGTTTCTTTAGCCTGGAAATATAATGTCTTTGATGTACTATCTTCAGTATAAATATGTTCTATACATTCTTCTTTTCCTGCTTCAGTAAGTTTTTTGTAGTCATTGGGAGTTAGAAATTTACCTCTTCCAATTTTACAGTTCTCCCAGTTGATATACTCTTCTAACCCTACATAAGGATTCATACCCTTGTTAAAGGAAATGTGGAATTTTACTGTTTTTGGTTTTGCAAATCTATTCTTATTAGGTCGAGCTGCAACTATAATTCCAGTTTGTTCTTTACCATCGCCTTCAGCTTTATCTTTCAATTTAGCTTTACCTAGAAATAATATAATAGATGCTGCATACTCAGGTCCAGAGTTATGATGTATTACTCCGTTGTTAGTTATATAATGCTGAACATCTGCTACAGTTAAATCGTGTACTTTAGTAGATTTTAATTCTGTTACTTTCTTTACTTTTAATTTTTTCAATTCCATGATTAATTAATTTTATAATGTTTTTCTTATTAGTTTTGTATTGTTTGCATGAGATTCGTAGTATTCCTAGAATATCATCTCGTATGCCAAGCGTAACAGAGTCTTTTATTTCATCATAGGTTTGGTTATGCCAATATAAGCCATCGTATTCAATCAATATTATACCAAGGCTGGTCTTAATATACCCATCGTATTTGACAATACCCGGATTTAACTCTTTTGATTTTTTTACATTAACTATGAACTGTTTATGCAATATGCCTGGAATTTTTAACTTGGTGTATTTAAAAAATTCTATCTCTTCCTTTGAAACCGATCCAAAAAAAGAGCTATATAATTCTGGATTTTCTTTTATAAAGTCTGAAGTTTTTTTGCCTATGATTTTTTTTATTTCTTCGTACTCAGAATCACTACTCCAAAATTCTCGTTTGCTATAGTTGCGTTTACTCACTTCATAATCCGCTTCTTTTTCTGATAAACCTTTATTTAGCCAATGCTTCTTAGACCATACCGACTGCTCGGATATCTCTGCCTTTGTATATTTTTCATATCTCTTATTAGAATTATATGATTGTACTCGATTGACTTCTAATTTAGCCCTTTCGAGAGTAAGCCCCTTGTTTAACCAATAATCTATATTAAAGTGCGATCGTTTCTTCTGAAGATCAGATACAAATCTAATTGCTTCATCGAGAGACCATCCCATAGATAACCAATAGTCTTTAGATATTTTAGATACACCCTTCCCATTTCGTCTAGTTTTAAAATAAGCAGAACATGTATCTATAAAATGAACATGACCTTTAATTTGTAGTTTAGACATATATAAAAATAAATCCTCAATAAAAGCAGAATTCTGTAAGTTAACGTTTTTAAAACATTCATGTAAAACAATTTTAAACTCTTTTATAGTACGTGTAGAATTTATATGTCGTGAGGAAGAATGACTCATATTAAGATGTTTAGATTATATATCGGTGGTGGAGGGATCCCTCCACTACTAACCTCTCAATATTGAGATATTTCTGAACCTTTGTTTAGATCTTTTACAAAAACCCAGTTGTTATCATCCAACGGATCATCATCAGCATTGCCAATAAAGAATCTGTGATCTTCTGAACATGTAAGTTCACTACCATCTTCAAATTCTACATTAAAAGTAGGTTTATCAAAGGTCCATGTCTTTTCAATTTTCTTATCTCCAGATAATGTCTTAACTAAATCACCATCGTTGATATTCTCTATTTTTGAATATGTGTCATCTGCCATTAGAACTAGAGACCCAGGAACAAGACAGCCTCCTCCTCCGACCTGCTTAGCAAATAAATCAGTAGTCATATAAGTATGATTTGTGAATATGAGAGGAATCTTACAAATTCCGAGTTTGGTCATTAGAATTCTAAATGTTGATTTCAGAAGCTTTGCTCTTGTCATATCTGCTTTATTACTTCCGGATTTAGCATCATCAATTTCTTTCTGGGTTGCTAAGTTACCAGCTGAATCTAAAATAATCATGATCTTTGGTAGTTCAATGCCCTTATTCTTCTGTTCAATTAGAACATCAGTAATAGCAGTTACAGAAGTTCTAAATTCCTGAACAGTATTACACGGTTCGTATCTGAATAACTTTGTGTCAATTCCAAACTTTTCAACAAGGGTCCTATCTACTGCGTTTTCTGAGTCATAATATACTACACTGTAACCCATTTGCTGTGCTTCTCTAACACCATTAAGTGTCAAAAAGGTTTTGCCAGCTCCTGAAATGCCAGCGAGAGCCACGGCTCTGTTGTTTGGATAGCCTTTAAATAAGGATCCAGTCAAACACATATTTAACATATAATTGCCTGTTGGGATGTAGTGGTCAATTTCTGAAATAGTTGACTTATCCATTGTATCACCATATTCAGAGATTTTGTTCATCTCTTTATTCAATTCGGTGAAGGAGTATTGTTTACCTGCCATATAAGTAGTTTTTGTTTTATATGGAAAGTTGGGTACTTTGTTTACCTCATAAGGATTAACTTGCCACTAATTGGTTGATAGTAATTCTTGTAATCTAGGTAGACAATTAGATAGACATACACATCACTAGGACATAATCTACCTTTGAATGTACCATCCCATCCATTCATAATGCTACGAGTGAAGTAAACTTGCTCTCCCCAGCGGTTGTAAACCGACATTTCATAATACTTGTAGTTAGTACCTTTAGGGGTGAAGCTGTCATTTATAAGATCATTATTCGGAGTAAACGTGTTAGGTACATAGAATGTAGTTTCATTGCATGGAATTAATTCCATGATCAATGTTGAATTAGAAGCACATCCTAAATCGCTAGTACTGATTACGATAAGCTGGCCGGCTGAAAGCCAGTCAACTAAAACTCCGCCTTCATCAGTTGATAATATTGTACCACCAACAATTTCGTAAGAATATTCTAAAACTGGATTTTGTTCAATGTTATACTGAACAGGTTCTATATCATTATAGCAGTCTGGTATTTGATGAAAAAATTGGCCAGATGCCCAAAGAGGAAAGAACAGAAATACAATTAGCCACTTGAACATTAGTCATGAGTTATTACACCTGTGATCGGAGTTGGGTTGATCGTAACATCGCAGAGTACCGGGTCACCATCACAGCCATTTGCATCTGTTTCAATTATTTCAACTTCGTAAATTCCAGGAACAACTGCTGACCAATCAACTTCGATACTGCTACTACCGTTACCAGAAGCTATAAGACCGCCAATTACGGTCCACAAATACGTAGAGCCTGGAGTGTTTGCTACGGCGTAAGTAGTTAAATTTGGATCCAATTCACATATAAAGTGTGGACATGGAAGTGCTTGTGAAAATACATCAGTCGAAATGAAAGACGCAATTACTGTAAATGCTATTATTAGAAGTATGTTTTTCATTACTTTGGCTTTTTATAGTTAGACTTGAGTGATCTCGTTAGACTTTCTGCGTAGTTGTGCTTATCAAATTTGAATACGATCCCTGCACCTGATGCTCTTGAATCATATTCCAAAGCTTGTGCTAAGATTGGCATAGAATGTATTAATCTATCGTGTATACGTTCAGCCAGGATATCTTTTGATGCAGCATCTAATGTTTTACCATCAGGAATAAATGAAACAGTCATACCATTTTGGTCATTGATAGAAACTTGGAATTTCATATTATCCCACGAAACGGCCATTTCGTTTATAAATTCATTAAAGGAAATCATATCGTTACTTCTTTTGTTTTTAAAACCTTACCATCAGAATTAGTAACTTTAAATATCACACTACCCTTTAGGAATGGTTTGATTTTTACAAGACTTCTGATATGTACTTCTCGTTGATCAAAATCTTTATCTGTTGGCATCTTTGTTGTATAGCCAGTTCCGTCTGAACCTAAGAATTGAGTTTTTCCACCATCGTACCAAGTCTCGATCCAAAATCTGGCACGTCCTTCGTTTACAAGTTTGGCATCTTCAGTTAAAGATTCTTTGATAAATTCTTCGAATGATTTAAGCTCATTGATAGATTCTTTAACTAATACGAGGCGACCATTCTTAAATTCAGTTTTCTTCCCCATCATATTTAAAAATCCTTTGAGTTCGTATGTGAAATCAGATGAACCGAATCCATTGCCTTCTGGCCAGTTAGCTGATGTTTCCTCTGCTTGCTCTTCAGCTGCGGCTTTTGCATCTTTAGACTTTGATTCTGCCTTAGTTATAAAGGCATGAGCCAATGCGCGGTCAATTAAACTCTGAGGTTGATAAATTAATTTCATATAGAATAGTTGTTTAGAGTATATATCAATTGTGAAAGATCGGTGGAGTTAAAACTGGTACACAGCATTCAACAGTTGCTAAGAAAGTTTCATTAGGATCCATCTGACAGTCTAAATTTATCCAGCTTCCAGTCTCCCCATCTGCGTAGTTTTCTATAATAACACTTAGATCATCTCCATTTGCATTAGGTGGACAATCTCCGACAGTAATCTCCCATTGGAAGGTCCAAGGACCAGTTAATCCATCGCCCCAATTATTTCCAGGATCTCCATCTAAAGGAGGACCACCACTTGGTGTATCGTAAAACCATCCAGGTCCAGCAACTGTATTCTCAGTTGCAGATGAAGTAACATTAGTAACCCAGATCCATTCTCCACTTCCAGTTGCATTTGTAGGTATTCCTGTTGGTGCTAATGATCCTACGTTCCAACCTGAACCCAAAGTAGGAACAATACCGTGAAGCCAGTTAACTGAAAGGCCATTATAATCTGTAATCGTATAAGTGAACGTTATAGTCTGTCCAGGTTGATAAGTTCCGCTAATCGGAAGAGGTGTAACTACAACATTGTCAGTTACGATACATTGGCTAAATGATAACATTGGAACCAGTAAAAATAAAAATAGTAATCTCATCGCCGATGCCTTTTATTATTTATTGACCACGCTAAGTAAAGCAAATGACCATGATATAGTAGTAGTACTAAAATTGAAATTATTTCTGCTATCATAATGTCCCATACAAATAAGAATAGTGATAGTATGTATGGTATTGAATATACGCGTAGTTTTTTATTTAATATGATTGGTCTAACACAACTTAAGAAGAATAATACTGCAACGAAATAATGTACATCTCTATACATTTCAATAGAGAATGCTGTTAATGCTAGTAATAGTAGAGCAGAGATCTTCCATTTTTGAGCTGAGTACATGTAATATGAAATGATAGCATTCGAAAGTATAAAAAGGGGCTGCCACATTGTATTCCAAGCGCTTGACAAGCTATATAAATCTTGTATAATAAGTGGAAGGCCAATAGTTGTAAACAAAGCAACTATAAGAACAAATAACTTTGACTTATGTTCGCTAAAAGCTGGTCTTATCATCTGTTCTTAAAATACTCCAGTCACATAAATCAAATTGCGGTTAAATCCCTTATAACTCATAGCCTTGAGAACTCTATTGATTGGATCCAGAATTGTCTTTTCAAACTGTACATCGTAATCGATAGGTGGTGCAATTTCGTATGGGTAGTCACCTGGCGCGTAAGCAAATATGTCACATGCTTTATCGGTACTATGATATATCTTTAGCTTTTCACCATTACCTACACATTGATATTTCTTCTTATGCTCAGAATTATTAAGAAGGTAATTGTGATACCCAGCTGCTCTTACACCCATTGGACATCTTAAACCAAATTCAAATTCTTCGTAGTCATTAAGAATGTATTTTTGGTAATTGTTTACATTCTTTGACATACAGATATGATCTATGTTTGCTAATTTGAACTCCCTCTTCATTTCTTTAAGAATTTCAGCAAACTCTTTCATTTGGAACTTCGGCTTTGAGAATATAAAAGTAATTAGAGTTTTCAGTTTCTCACGAGCGAATAACGGAGCCGAACCTTTAATGATATCAAATCCCTTTGCACTAATTTTAGTCAATTCATCGTAGTGGAGATCAGGATCATGCCAAACTATATTCTGCATATAATTTTTCTTGGCTAACCATATTGCATTCTTCGCAATTGATTCTAGTTCAAAACTCAAGAAGTTCTCCGCATTATTATCGTCTGCATATTTTTGCATTATCTTTTCGATAAATCCCTTTAACCTAGCATCGTATAGCTTTAGAATGAATGTCTTTTCGTCACCTTCCCAATCTGTGCTTTCAATTACTTCTTCGAATTTCATATAGATTGAATTATGAACAAGTATATCATTTGCTATAAATGTGTGCGTATCATCATCTACTTCAATGTCATATACATATTCATCATCAAAATCTCCGATACATTCTATCGTATCAATTTCTTCTATAGTATATTCTTCGTTTAGTAGTTCGGATCTCTTTAGAATAGTTAGTATTTTATCAGTATACGATATATTGCTTGGTTTAATTTCAAGCTGTATACCGTCTCTAAATACTATCATAGAGTGATCATTTGTTACAATGATTTCTTTACCCGACTTAGTCTTAAGCTTCCACTTCTTCTTTGAAACTTTATGTCTTATAACTCTTGCTACTGGTACGTAATAAAGTTCTTTTTCTTTGGACCAGTTTAGTACTCCAGTTTTACACGATACTGATTCGTGGCCGTTTAAAGTAGATCCCATATCCTCTACTCCTTCATTATATAGATCTTTTACTGAAATTTCCCTGCCATCACTTAATCTGATTGTTGAATTTCCAACAATAGAATCCGTATCAATATAGATCCCAACAGGATCTTTAACTTTAACTTTGACTTTGACTCCCATAGCTTCATGTGCTATAGTATCGTTATGCCAATAATGTGTAAAGTATTTGTTGATTAGTTCCTCACTATAAAGAATTGCATCTTTACCTTGAAGTGTTATAGTTTCTGCTATATCTACGTTGTAAAAAAAAAAATGCTCATTACCAAAAGCCCCGTAGATGCTATTAAGAGTGAGTTTGACGGCTTGTTCGTATGAGTAATATTTTCTAGCCTCTTTCTGTACTTCTTCAAGTTTCTGTAGGGCTAATGCTCCAAGATCTTCACTCATGTTGTTTAGAATTTAAGTCAATTATCATATATTTTATATTAGCTTTTCCTAGATTTGTTTAGGCATAAAAAACACTCGGCCAAGCGAGTGTCTTAAATTGATATGATATGAATTCTTATTCGTCAGTAATAGCAACGGCAACAGTAAGTTGTGTATTCGTATCCAAAGATTTAAAGACTAATTTGTTTTCACAAACAAGAACTCTGTAGTTTTCCTTGTCAAGAAGTTGAAGGTATTTTTTGTAGACTGTAACCTTTGATCCTTCTCCTCCTGATCCTTCGTAGTTCTGAGAAAGGATTGCATCGTATGATGTACCTTTAACACTTACTCCTCTTTCACCTATATAGAGTGTGAAGATTTCTTCTTCTTTATCAAGACTGAATAATGACTTCATTCTCTCAACATGAGTTGTTAATAAATCAAACTCAAAGATAGAATCATCTGTACTGAATGCTCTTACCATTTCATCCTTTGTCATTTCCATAAATGACAAGCTAGGATCTGCACATGCTAGGTTAATCTTTAGATCATTACTTCCAATCATAAAATCACTTGCCATATTTTCTCCATCTACTTCATCAGAATTTATACTCCCATAAATTGATGCACCAAAATGTGCTAAGGCATCATTTACTTTCGTTCCGTTATAGAAGGAAACCTTTACAGGGTTTTCAATAACGCCAACACCAAAAAGATCTTCAGTTTTAACAGTTACTAATTTTACTGCATCTCGTTCAGGTAAATACACTGATGATAAAGTGTTCGTTTTACCGACCTTCATAAATATAAATTTATCAATTGGTAAAAGTTTCTTAATAAAGCTCGAAAATTCGTGCCCGTTAATTTCTGCTAAATCTATTTTCATTATATTGTTAGTGTTAAATTTATTGTTATATTAAAGATGTATAAGATAGTTTTGATTAAATTAGACTCTGTACTCTATATTCTTTTTTACTTTCAGAAATACGTTCGTCTATGTTCTTTCGTATGATAGATAATCGTGTAGTGAATGTCTTACCTGGTTTGATTAAACTTTCAACTCTATATTCTGGTTTAGGTCTGGCAAAAAGTTCTTCAATATTCTTTCTTGCAGCTTTCTCTCTTTCCATGAATGCTTCATCTAAAGTAATTACACTTTCTACTCTGTAGATTGGTTGTGGTTCGTATGAATAATCATCTATATTTTTCCTAGCGCAATTATCTTGCTTTAAGAATGACTTATCTGACATTTTCAATTCACCATTAATAAACTTAGTAACTTCGTCAGCCCAATCAGCTGCGGTATTTACTGGTACATTCTGTGCAATGTGGTTTAGTGCACGCTGTCCTTCAACTTGAAAGTCATGTGGCATTCCCATCAAGTGAAGTGCTTCTCTTACGTTCAAGAATCTGTTCTCAACTGGATGGCCGCCACTCTTCATGTTTCTTTTGATAACTGGTCCAAAAATCTCACCGTAGAATCTTGGTGACGAATCCCAGAAACCTTTACCTTCAGCCATTTTAGCTTGCTCCCTTCTCAAAGAATGTTCGAAAGTCTGTTTACCTTTCATATCCGATTTCCTAGCACCAGGATGATTAGCATCAAGCCATTCTATACATTCGTCAACTAAGTTGTTATCGTGAATGTATTTAGCAATACTCGTCCCAGCATATTCTTTAGCGTATTGTGGATGTGTTAATCCTAACTTATCAAGAACGAATTGATACGGTAAGTAATAATCTGTCAAAGACTTTTCAATTATATGCCAGTCTTGATGTGTTGCATCTTCAGGAATTTCTGCAAGGTATTCTAATAATGTACCATGGCTCTTTTTCTTCCAATTTAAAATTGGAACAGTTGGAGTATTCCAGAAAAAGTAGAATGTTCTGTACCGTCTTTGTGGTATGCCATGAAGCTGAGTGTTCGTCTTAATCATAGAGAAAGAATATCCATGTTCTTTACCTATTGCGATAAGCTTCTGAGCAACTTCTTTACCTAGACCCGTAAATAATCCTGGTGCGTTTTCTCCCCACATTACTTTAGGTTTGACTTGGCTTAGTACGTAATTAGCAGATTCGTACAGCCAATCATTCTGTGGTGCGTCAATACCTTTGACTGCTGTACTTAGCATTGAAAGCCCGGCACATGGACATGTCGTATTTACGTAATCGACTTCACCTAAATCTGGTACTTCTTGTTCATCTATGTAATAGAATGGGACATTGGGTTGATATTCACGTAAATGTTTTTCATTGTTAGCAAAAGCACTATAACTTAAATGAAACGACGGATCTTCTCCAGCAGATTTCGTACAACCAAGAATATTTCCACCAACAAGTGGAATAATAGAGCCAAAATTTAATTTCTTTTTCATATTAAAATAACGGTGTTAATTTTTTGACCGTCTTAAATGAACTGATGTCAATGTTAAGCGGTTCTTTTGGAAATTGGTAATCTCTGGGAAGTCCCATTGATTCATATAACGAATTATAAACTTCTGTTATTAAACTCTTACCTGAATAAAAATTTTCTCTGAATAATTTCATCGTTGAGTCGTATAGTTCTTTATATTTATCCGGGTTACTTTCTAGGTATTCAATTTTGCGCTTATAGTCCGCTGGGCTTTCTACTCTTAAGAAGTCGTCTACTGGAATCGATTTTTGAGTATCGTAAGTAGGATGCATAAACGGAAGAATGCCAAAGTGTAACATTTTCCAGAATTTAGAAGTAACCCATCCTTTCTTAACCGGGATAATAAGTGTGTATTTAGTTTCTTCCATTTCTTCTATCAACTCAGACATCCCCTTAGATGTGAACTCATCTAGGTCGCAGTATGGTTCTTGCCATTTTCCATGGACCATAATGCCTTTATTTGGAAATTGATCTAATACCCACTCTTTTACAATTGGACCACGGTCCATTCCACCTGCACCCAAACCCTGATTTAGATAAAGATTCATTAGCTTCGATTTCTTCTTGAACAATTCCTCTGAGTTGTAGGGAGTTTCACCCATTGCAAATATAGTTTCAACATACGAATAAGTAACTGGAACTTTAGTCCATGCTAAAGTTTGGTCAGTATAATCAGTATGATGCTTAACTTCTTTTTCTGCATTGTTAAATTGACCAAGAGTGAAAGTTGGTCTTCTGAACATATCACGAGTTAAAAGAGGATAGTATCTTGGGTCCTCACATAACGTAATGAACGGAAAGTCATTTTCATTAGTTGCGTAAATCATTGGACCAGCATAACGTTCACTGAACACCATCGTTTTAGCTATAAGCCCTTCTGCTGATCCTTTCTTATCAATGCGTACAAAGTTATCAGGAATAGAAATTGAGCCAGTTGGTCCACTAATATAAATAGCACCATCAATTTTAACCTCATTTTTAACTAGCCACTCTGCAACAAACTTATAGTCTGTTAAGCTGTAATTATTTACTTTATCCCAAACATTAATGACATTCTGATTTGGAAATAATTCAAGTCTTCGTTTAGTTTCTATCGTTTTGTAATCACTTCTACCTAAAAGATAGAAAGTTACATCAGGATTAGCTTTTGCTAAAGCAACTATCATTATAACTGGTGCAGCGTCTCCACCGTGCAAGCCCCACCTCTTTTCGTTGAAGGCTATACTTTTTCCAAACTTACCATAACCTATGTTCATAGAATTGTCTTTTTAACTTTGTTTATTGCTTGTGTACTACCAAGATCAATTTTACTTATAACTGAAACTGGATGACAAGTATTTCCTTCTAGGAGTGCATAGTTCATACATGGCCCAATGAATAATTCTTTACTATTATACTTAGGTGCTGTTACCCATGCTTCAGGATTATGCTCACCCCAGTCAATACATCTAAGCAAAAGATCTTCGTTTTCAAATATATAAACACCCGCAGATGCAAACGGAGAAATTAGATCTTTTTCTTTAATGTCAATAATATGTTTAAAATCATCTGAAAGATTTACATAGCATGAAGCACCAGTATTATTAAAGTATAATGGCATTGCACATTCATCTTTAGATAATTCTACACTAGCATATGAAATAATTTGATCAATGTTTACAATATGAATCTGACTATCGTTGAATTGATGTCCAATTTCTTTAGCTCTTATAATACCACCTCTTACACTTAATGCTGGTCCATCAGGAACACTATCAAGTAAAGCAACAGTTACTAGCTTGACTCCAAGATCCATAAAATATTGACTTATAGCACCGGTAGCATCACTAGGTGCTGTTTCTTTTGACACTATACACAAGATAGTATCGTTTTCATTAATGTCTAAACCATCGACACAATGCTTGAAGATTTCTTTTTCTCCGACTTTAATAAAGGGCTTAAACAGACCTAGCTCCGAAGAGCGTTTGCCGTAACCGGCCATCGGAAAGATGTAATTCATATCCTAAATTTAGTTTGGTTTGATTATAGTGTCTCCACTTATAAAGTAATTGATCGACAACTCTTGCATCTGAATAATAATGAATAAAGTTTTCATACCCTATTAAATCAACTGCAGTTTGCATATTCTGTTTGATTGCTGATGGTATATTATTGAACCACCAATGCCCAGCAAAAAATAAGTTTGGTGTTACTCGACTCGCAACTATAGCTTCATGTATTTTTGAAGGATCTAATATAGAGAAAGGTATTTTTAGTTCGGGGTGGTTATTTGCAAATTCAACTAACTTGAGAATATTACATTCGCCAATTGAATCTCCACCAAGTCCCATGTACGGGGTTACATCTCGCCTCACTCCTAACATTATCCAAAACGGAATGTTATTATCTGTAAGATCATTAAACAGATTACCGTTAAGTCTATCAAAAACATGAAGTTCTTTACTCTCACATGAAAATGAATAATATAGTGCATTTGTATCAGCTGGACGAGTAACATCTGAGTATTTATCAATTCTTATAGAAGGAATGATATTATCGTCAGACAGATATTTTTCGTTTGGTTCGTATGTTGCAACTACTTTCTCTAATCCAATTATTTTCATAACCTCTTTCATAGTCGGAGCTTTATATCCTTCTAAAATATCGGCATATGAATCATAGTGCCAAGTACCTGAAAACTGATTAACACACGTTAAGATACCATTTACATGTTCGCTATTATATTTTGGGTTCCATAGTTTACCCTTTAGTAAAGTATCCCAGATCTCCTCTGATCTCTCACTTTTTGACTTCCGATTGAATAACTGTATATCACTCTTTAGCTTCCCAGATGCTGTATAAAACTCACCGAGGACATAATGGTAATTAAGTAATTCATCAAGACCTCTAAGACAACGGTCATCTGCCTCTGGGTAAAGGTGCGTATGAAGATCTATCATTTTTTATTCATGACTTTAACTAAAATATGAGCCAGAGAATCTTCTATAATTTGTTCCCGCTTATTATTTATACACTTTAAATATGCATTGTTTAATTCAAGAAATTTGAATTCTCTACTACTAATATCAAAAACGTCAGTTGCATCTGAATGAACACCAGTACCATCGTTGCCAATATTTTCAATCAATGATCTTGTTGGTACTACTGAATTTAGCTTATTTATAAACTGCTTAATGACTACTGTCGTAGACCAAATATCCATCTTGCCATTGATATAGCTCTTATCTTCTGTGAATTTTTTAACAGAATTTGGTAAAGTTGAAGTTTCTTCTTCAGTAAAATCTCGGTCTCTCCATTCAAAGTTCCACTTATGTGGCCACGAACCCCAGCCCCACGGATTAAATCTTCGTGATAATTCTACTCTAGCTATGTCAGCATCATCTTCTTCATATTGATAACCACAAACTGTGTATACACTATCATCTTCTTTATACTCTTCAAATACATATGCCATAAATGACATAAACATCGAATGTGGTTTACAATCGTCTTCAATAACTACAAACGGAATTGAGTGTGCTATGCTGTACTCATTAGTAGCAGTTGTTATAGATTTTGCTATTCCATAATTTTCATCGCGACGAATAATGTGATAATTTTTAAGGTCGTGTTTATGGATCAAACTTAAGAGAATAGAGATAACCTCATCTTGTAATTTCTTATCTTCTTCTCTAGTGGGTTTATCTATATAAAAGAAGATTTCATTGATAAATTCTTTCTGCTCCAACAATGCACCTAGCGTTTCCGCAGTATGCTTTGGGCGATTAAACAAGAATGATAATACGTTAACTTTATTTTGGTACTTCATACTTTTCAATTATTGTAAGTGGGTCCATGTAGTATTTACCGGTAACAACGTCACCTAAATTTAAACTCTTGATATATGCAAAGAATTCTTTAGTTACACCAAAGCCATCTTTAGATATCCAATCAGTTGGAAGCTTTCTGTTAAAATCTTTAATGTCTGCCAAGTCGATTGCAACAGTTTTGTAAGTACCATCTTCTTTCATTTGTATTGAGTTAAAGAAGTTTCGTCTTCCTCTTACTCTGTGACTAATTGCGGTATACCCAACTCCATATGATCGTTTAATGTCATTGCTATCCATAAGAGAGAAACATTGTCTCTGCTCAATTGTAGTATTTGAAATTCTTGATTGTATACCATCATCGTTAAGACGATTTGAAATAATCTGAGCGATACTGCTATATGAACTTCCCCACATTACTTGACCACTTAAATCATATTCTTTTTGAAAATCTTCTCCATCTTCAGGATGTTCATCAAACTGATAGCCTTCAGGTACTACAACTACACAGCCACCATGTTTTTTGATTTTGGCTTCTATTGCAGCTTTTACATTCGCCCAAGATACTGGTCGTTCTGGAAATAATGTTAGAACTCTGTCGTTCCCAACAAGTGTAGAAATAGCGCCAATATGTCCAGTATCTCTACCGAATACTTGTGATACTAAAACTTTATCACTTGAACATGCTCCTTCGTTTTCACGAATTAAGTTGAATGTATGTGATATGATGTATCTGATTGCCGACAAGTAACCTGGAGTGTAGGAAAGTTGCTTGAACTCTTTATCTCCTAAATCATTATCAATGGTTTTTGGAAGTGCAATGAAATCGATGTCTTTAAATTTAGAAGATAGTTGCAGCGATTGCTTTATAGTACCACTCCCACCAATGTTAATGAAGGTTCCTATTCTAAGTTCCGTTAGCTTAGCTTCAAGACTTTCTATTTCATCATCGTCTAAAATCTTAATCCTAGTAGTACCAGTTATTGAAGAGCCAGGCAATTTGGAAAGTGACTTAGTGTCAACACCATGCCATTTTACTCTATAGATATTATCCTCAAGTAACCCGATTATGCCAGGCTTTGGGATAAAAATTTCTGCTGATGGATAGAACTTTCGTATTCCGTCTATTACACCGGCTAGGGTAGAATTTATTACCTGGGTTGTCCCTCCGGACATAGTTACTAAAAAGTTCATATATTAGTCTGTTACAACTATTATATGAACTTTCTAAAATAGGTTTAAAATTTAAGCCTACATACTATTCTTTGTCTCTTGGACATGTCCTCTTACTTCTTGCGCTAGAGTTTTAATATCTTGCATACCTTTACGAATCCGTACGGCTGCTGACTTGTTACCTTTTTTGTAGAACTTGTCTACATCTTCTTCCACGCTTGCAATAAGAGCTTTAATTTCTTCGAATTTTTCCATTTTTACTTTTCTTTGATTTTATTGTTTATAATTATTATAAAGTCTGATAAAGCATCAAGAGCTTCATCATCTAGTTCTTTTTCGTAATCGTTTTGTAGTTTATTTAATGAACGCTGCAATGTCATTAAGGTTTTGGCTTCGTTAAGAGATTCATCAGCCCTCAAACTCATAATCAATTTAGCTACACGTCGAAGCTTCTCTTCAGTATTAAGAATGCTAGTTTCAATAGAACTCTTAACTTTACCACTCGTACCTTTCAATTGACCCTTAAGAGTTTGAAGTTCAGCTTTAAGCTTGTTAGCATCAGAGATAACTGAAGTTAAAGATTTACTCTTTTCATTGACTTCTACTATACTGATAAATTCATCAAATGGCTTTATATACTCCATGCTATCCTAATGTTTTTTTACAAACTTTAATAAATTCCTCGATGTAATCTTCTGCTGCTTCTGTATCACCATCTTCAAGTTGTTCAATTGCTAAACCTAGAAACTGCCCATCCTTATGATAATTGACATCTGTAAAAGAATCAAGTAATTTTTGAAGTTTTTTGACTCCCATAGATACTTTGGCCTTTGTCCCAGCTGCTAACATTCCATCGTAATCGAAGTCTTTGCTCCATTTAGCACCAAGTTTATATGCTTCGGCTATAGATTGGTCTGCTACATTAACTGATTCTTTAATACTATCTAAAACTGATTTAAAAGATTTAGCATCCGTAACCTTCGTCTTATATAATGTTACGATGCCGGTATATAGATCAATTCTAACTTCACTGCCCTGGTATTCGAGGTCTAATACTAACGTGTCATAATTTTTACCAATTGCAGTTCCACCACTGATGCTCTTTCCTGCTTTCTCTGCCCACTTAGCAACTGCCTTAACTAATGGTAGTGCGTCTCTTTGCTTTGCAAACTTTTTAATGTTATCAGGTATGTATGCTGCTTCATCCAATTGTTCATCGTATGCTGAACTTGCCGGGAGAGAAGCTTCATCAGTATCCTGGTATCTGTAAAGATCTTTCTTAGAATCCCATTTCCAATCTTTAGCATCAAAACCTTTTAGCTTTTTTGCTTTTTGATATTCAGCAGATGACAAAAACATTTGAGCCAATATGCGATTATCACCAGACCTCGCTTTCTTCATTGCAACAGCATAATCTTTAGCAAAGTCTTCTTTCAATACGCCGAGAATAACTCGAGTTTCTTCATCTAAAATGAATTCTTCAAATAATTTTACGTGTTTCATAGTTTGTTCCGATTTGTTATATGTATCACCTAAAGAATTGTAACTTTCAATTAAGCCACTACCCCTAAGGTTGTTAATTACGTTAATTTGACTTTTCATAACTCTTTTCATAGCTTCTGAATAAGGAATAAACCCAGCCCAATCAACTTCTTCAACTTGAAGGTCCTTCTTAGGTATCTTCAAATCCTTAATTTTAAGATCTGATAAACTTTCTATTTTTACAATGTACCAATAGACTATCTTATTAACTCTTTGTCCTTTACCTGTTAGAGTGTAAGTATGCTCAGTCTTATCAATCATATGTATTGGTACTTTAATACCAACCTCTTCATACGTTTCTCTGATAGCAGCATCTAATTTAGATTCTCCTTCATCTATTCCACCCTTAGGAATACCATAACTTCCCCACCAACCTCGGCCAGTAGTGTGAGCTAATAGTACTTTACCTTCAAAGACAATTGCTAACCCAGCTGATTCTTTAGCTTTCATATAGTATTTATCCAATCCTCAACCCAAGATAGTTCGATTTGACTATCCTTGTCAGATATAGCTTTTTCTGGTTCAGGATGTGTTTCGACAAATACTCCGTCGTATCCAAATATTCCAGCTGCTTGTGTATATTTTTTAGCAAGCTCTCTATCACCACCAGTCATACTATCTCCTGACATTTGAGTCGAATGTGTACAGTCTAATATGACTTCATCTGCGAATTTCTTCATTACTTCAACACCTCTAAAATCAACTATAACTCTATCGAATCCAAATTGACTTCCTCTTTCAGTTATTATTACGTGGCATTCTGGATTAGCGTCTTTAGCCTTACTGACGATATGTTTCATTGCTTCTGCTGACATCCATTGTCCTTTCTTGATATTTATAACCTTGAAAGAACGTGCTGCTTCTACAACGAGGTCTGTCTGTCTACATAAAAATGCTGGAATTTGGATCATATCAACTTGACCTGCTAATCTATTAATCTGCCATGTTTCATGGACATCAGTTGATAGTTGTATTCCAGGGAAGTTACGTTTAACTTCATCGAATATTTCAATAGACGCTGCAAGTCCAGGTCCACGATCAGAATGTATAGATGTTCGATTAGCTTTATCAAAAGAGCCTTTAAGATACCAAGACTTTCCTTGCATCTTAGGATATAGCGATTCTGCTATAGAATAAAAAAGGTCCCTGCTCTCTACAGAACAAGGACCTAATATAAATTTGTTCATAAACTATTTAAGTGTTTCATATCTTATTGATTAATTTTATTACAGAATTGACTTCATTTTTTGTAACTTTCTCAAGGTTCTTTATTACTTTAGAATCTAGACCTTGAGATTTTACCTTTTCAATTTCTGCTTTAAGACTGTCGATCTTCTCATCTGCATTGTTCATTTCAGCACCCCAACGATTACCATCAGCATCAGTCCATTCTTTACCTTGAGCTATAACTGAACCAGCGTCAATATCCATATCAGCATCCATTTCTTTTCGTACCCTCTCAGCTTCTTCAAGATCTCTCTCCAAGTCAACAACTTTATCTTCTATGTCTTGTGCATTTAAGTCTGTTAGATAATCTTCAATTTTAGATGCTACTATATGTTCACCATCTTCAACTGCGTTAATCAGTCTTATTAGAAAATCATCGAATGCTTTATCATCCCAGTCATCTAAATCTACAACGTTAAGTTCATCATTTACTTCTGCTTCAATAATGTCATAGATATAGCTTTTAACTGTACTTACTGTTGAATTATCATTAGTCCCACGAAAGTAAGAATCTACAAATTTAATTATAGATGTACCAAACTCTGTTTTCGCATTATCTTTATACATAGAAGAATGACCACTACGACCATATCGTTCTGTTATAAACTCGTTAAATTCTAAAATGTGCTCCATACGTTAATCTATTTGAAGTATATATTCAATCTTATAGTGCTACTATTTCACATGAACCACCAGCACAAGCAACAGCAGAGAATTTGTTCACCTCAACGTATTTGGGCTTGATCTTAGTTAAAATTGATGTTACGTCCAAGTTTGCAATAGATCTACTTGTCTTCATCCACTTATGTGCTAAGTGAACGTCTTTCATACAGAAGACTAATTCATCTACACCTTTAAAATGACGTCTTCCGAATTTCTTGGCTTTACTTAACCAATCCTTCTTAAGTAATACTGACTGTCGTGTTCCTTCTATTGGAAGTTCTGCATCCATTAAATAATCACATGCCTTCCATAAGTTGTTCTCAAATAAGTGTAATGCGTCAACTATCATCCCAGATACGAACATAGAAGGTTGACCGTATTTTTCAATGATTTCATTAGGATCAAGCACTTCAGTAAATGGTGCTTGGTTATAGACTTTATCTCCTACAAATGGTAAAAGACTAATTCCTGAGAACCATTTCTTATTATTCCAGATATATTCTCTTACTTCTTCCCAGTCATCAACAGTAATAGTATTAGATACGTTATGACGAACTTCAGGAATAATACAAAGATCTATGTTAGTTCCAGGCTCAACCCAGTTCTGCTGAACCAGCTTAACGTATTCTAATTGCTTTGTGCCAAGTAGTTCAGATTTGAATATTGTTTTTTTATCGGCTTTAACTGGAATAAACAGAGCGTAGTCAGTATTCTGAGAAGACCATACAGATTCTTCAATAAGATCAGGATATTTAGACATAAGATATTTAGAAACTTCTTCATCTTTATTCATTTGCATAATCCTAAAATACGTAGGAGAATGTTCACCATGAATACCCGAAGTAGTTTCTAGGAGAATGCTCGCATTTCCTGAAGGTTTCACGCACGTAGTTCTTGCAGCTCGGTTGATCCCGATCATCTCAGCTACGATTGCATTAACTTCTTTAATGATAGTTGCACCACGCTGTAGAATTTCTGGATCAAATAGAATCTTTGGGCTGTTCATAAATCCTGTAATCGAACAACCGATAAGAGCTTCATTGTCACATATCTCCTTACTTTCTGGAGCCAGATATTTAAAATCAGTATACGATGCTTGAAGTGTTCCAATGAAGGCAGAAGCAGCACAGGCTCTAAAGAATGCATCTGCATCAGCACACTTCCTACCATTGATTTCTGTTAAATTGCATACTTGCCATCCGCTAACCATTTCAATTGTGCGTGGGACCATTCCTATTTCTACACATGGGTTATAGACAACTTCAATAGACTCTGAAAATACAAATCCAGGTTCACCGAACTCTTTAGTCGAATTGAATATTTCATCAAATGCACTTCTGCTAATCTCATCCTTTACTAATACAACAGAGTTATTTGATCTTGCCCGCTGTGGATTAGACATGAACCAATTTCCAGTCTTTGCATTCATCATTTCCGCATCGTCATGGCTGAATAGTGCGATTGAGGCTGAGTTATGTGAAATACTTTCAATATTACCCTTGCGTTCTCTCGCATAAAAACAATGAACTTCTTCAACTTCTATATCGTGCGTTTCAGCTTCTTCCCATTCGTCTATGCTTATAACATCTACCTCTAAATAGCTGTCAATATCAATCTTACTATTAATTTTTTCCATCTGCTATTATTTTTTTTAATGTTTGTTTTATTTCATCTGGCTTATTAAGAATATCAGTCTCCCAAAAATGAATGAAGGTATATCCATTAGCCTCTGCTTCATTCTTCTTTTGTATATCTTTCTTCCATATATCGTCTACCAGTATATTTTTTTTGCCAGGATGATTAACAAAGTCTCCTGATGTATAAGTTTTTGGATTGCAGTGCCAATAATCACCATGAACTTCTATAATTAGTTTATCAAATAAGCAGAAATCATAAAAATAAAGTCCACTATTATATCGGAGTGGTAGCTCTCGGATATATTCATCGGGTTGAACCAGTTCTAATAAAATGTCGTCGAATCTATCGTTTAGTTTTGAATGCTTACCGTTCTTTAGAGCTTTTCCTATTCGGTTCTTAACATACGCATGGTATAATTCTGTACCATCTTTTTCACCATGTCTTAAAACAAAATTATCCAAATTCTGTGCACATGTTTTTTTCCAATTGTTATATCTTAAATTCCCTTCAGCTATTCCATACTTGAGTATAAATTTTTCTAATGTTATAGCTTTACTTTTTGATATTAATTTGAACTTAGACGTACCGAGCTCCTCACCATGCAGTCTAATGTAAGCATCTAATGATTGTGTACCAACATCTGATGCAAAGAACCACTTATTTCCATATTTTTCAATATTTGTTTTAAATGTTGTAGATTTTCTACAGAAGCCAGTTAAGTCATTTTTATATCGTTCGTTTCTAGTTTTAATAGTCCTGTTTTTGATTTCTTTGTTTTTCTGTGCATTATCTACACCATATCTTTCTATTAAAGTATCTCTAATCTTTTGCTTTTTTTCTTCTGACTGCCAGCAATTTTCAACACCGTATCTTTCCATGTTTGTTTTTTTAATTGCTTTCTTTGTTTTTTCTAATTGATATGAATTTTCAACGCCGTGTTTACGTTTAAAATTCTTTATCAAAAAACCCTTTACTGATTCTGATCCTTTGCAATCTTGTGAACAAGTATGAATGCATGGATGCTCTTTAGCCAGGTTAGTTTCCCATATAGATTTTTTTATATCAAATATATTATTACAGTCTTCGTTTGCACATAAGACTTTGTAATAATATAATTTTTCTCCATTAACTTTGATAAATGATTTTTTTTTTGAAAGTCTATAAGATTTAGAAATGCATGTATTAAACTCTGTTGATTTTAATCCTGTGTTCATTGGTGGTGTTTATTTTATATATCAATGAACACCCCCTCTAAATACACTTTATCTTTTAATTAAAAGTTTGAAGTTACTTTCATTTCCATTTATTTCATCAGGTGTACGCCATTCAATTTCATTTGTTGATATGTTCCTAACTAACCACTTATGATTTGCTGTCGATATATGAAAGCCATCGCATGTTGTTATTTTAACTAATTTTTGAAGGCCTTGCTTAAAGTTGTTTAAAATTGGATATTTTTTACCTTCAAACAATATGTCTTCACCTTCTTTGCAATCCTTGATGTATTTCCACGAACCATCTCCCATCTGAACTTCGTAGGCTTCAGGCAAACAACGCCTAACTCCGCCGCTGAGCACAGCATCAGAACAATGCATCAAAATATCGTATGCAATAATAGGAGTCATCTTAATGCTTGCTACTGTAATATAAGATTCTAATAGACGTTCTATTCTTTCTAAAGACTGCTGAAGTCCTTCATGTCCTGGTGCTTTAAATCCTCCAGCTATCAGAGATCCTCTTTGTCTTATTAGACTATAATCAAAGTGAACAACGCTATTTTTATATTCTGGGAATGTACGGTCAGCATCAAAATATGAAGACATTAATACTCCAACTGCATCTGACCAACCTTCAATAGAATCTTGAATTACATATGTCTTAGTACCGTTTGTTCTTTTAGATACTGTAGGCAGTTTAGCAACATACGGTTTTAGGAATGACATTCCAACTCCACAGCCACAAAGTAACATATACATAGCTTCCTGGAATACTGCCGTTCTATCACAATATGATACAGTACAATTGTACATCTTGGCGTTATGCTTCATAATAGGTGCTCCGCTAAACTGCAAAGATCTTTGAGACGCTAATACTAATTTCTCTTGATATGCACTAACTGCACTATCAAACATCTTAACAAATTCTTTGTTCTTAAAAGCTTCTTTAAACTTTGGATTTGTACGGTGCATATCCATTACACTATCAACCCTCTCATCCCAGGTCTGTTTTCGCTCTAACTTCTCGTTGTACTTCGAGTAGTCATTGTAAAATTTAATGTCAGATAAAATTCGCGTTCCATTCATTTTCATTTATATTATTTTCTTTTTGGTAAAGTTAAAATAACCACTTAAATGTATGCTTTGAATTTCTTCATATAGCTACATTTAAGTGGCAAGATTGTGCTAGATAATGTCTCCGTGAGTTAAATTATCTATAGTATATTTATACCGCTTAAGTTTGTAGTAAATGTCTTACTAGGACTTAGATATGGCTTTCTCCATCTCGTACGCTTGGGTCTGAAGCTCAAACGATTTCTTCTTATAAGTCTTTCTCTGGCCATACAAATCAGTTAGAATTTCTTTCAAAATAGAAGTGTCCGTGCTATAGACAGCACCGTTAATTGCTACAATTCTATCTGGTCCAAGTTCAGTATCTTTTTCTTCAGGTGCCACTTTAGCAATAAAACTTTCAGGTGATACATTCATCTGTCTCATTATCGAAGGATATAGCGATGCAAAGTCGAAGCAAGCAACAGCAGAGTGAAGTCCTGGAATAGGGTGTTTTACAAATGCGCCTGCATACTTCCCAGTCTTAATTGATACTTTAGCTGGATCCTTTGCCATAACTAAATCCTTACCCAATAATGCTCGGCAGATTAAAGATTCTGTTACCGCAACCGGAGAACCTGCTTTGAATACTGTTACTTGGCTTAAGTGAGATATTGTTAATGCAATCTCCATCGTTTTAATTCTTTCATGAATTAACTGAACAAGAATAGTATCTACTCCATTATAGAAGATGTACTTAGGATATTCCTTTTCATACATGTCCTGAATAGTGCCATCGTACTTAACTTTCCTAATTCCTAAAACTGCTTCGCCAACAGTGTCAAGTTTAAAGTCTTCCTTGATGTCAACTGAGTGATCCCATTTTTTATAGATGTCCATGTAATCCATAATTCCTACATGAAGTGGAAATTCATCGTTAGTCTGTCCTAGTTCCTTGATAGGTGAAGCAATTCTTGGATCGATGTTGATCTTCCGTGCTCGGTTTCGAATATATGCCCAGTCAAATTTAATGAAGTTCCAACCTGTCATCATTGGGAAGTTCTTTACGAACTTATCCAAAAATGTATATAACATATCATATTCAGAATCGAAACACTTAAATTCAAATTGGTATGTGACATCAAGATCTTTAAAGTGATTGTTGATACGATTTTCAATTTTAGCAATCTCCCCTTTAGGAAGTTGTTTAGTTGCTAATATTATGCACTGTCGGTTGGGTGTTACTACACAGATAGCGGTGATTGGAGTGGCTGCCTTGGACGGCTCAGTAAAATCATTATTCTCATTTACTTCAACTTCAATATCTACAAAGTATGTTCGTGGAAAATGATAACCAAAAATCAATTCACGATCAGAGAACCCAATATCTGATATGTATTGGATCATCCTGTGCTTATTGAGTCTCATGGCTTTCACTTTCTTAACTGGGCGACCATCCCAATTTTTCATCTTAGTGTCAGCTTTCTTATCACCTTCCCTGCATACTTCCCAATTATACATTTCTTCAGGTAGAACATCATAAGTCTTAAACCTTGTCTTACCTTCTAAATTGTAATATGAAATCCAAATCTGCTTGTCGTGTTGGGAAATATCTAATAGCATTCTTTATTTTTATGAGGGTTATTAATTATATCTAAAAACTATGATAACTTAATATCCGGTGCGGGCTCTGTTCCAATTTTCTTCATTCTTACTTAGGTAATAATTGTAAATCTCCTGAGATGTAATGCCTAAAGCTAACCCATTATTAAACATGAAGTGCATTGCATCTATAAACTCCATCTTAAGTTCTTTCATATCATTATCAGATAAGTCAGAAAGTTTCTTTTCTCTAATTTCAGCATTAGCACTCTTCCAAGGCTTCCATGCTGCATTACCAGCACCATCATCAATTCCACCAACCGCATCTACCATCTCGTGAAGCTCATCTACTAGCGCGTGGTTATTCATCATCATAAAATCTATCACTTCACCGATGTTGAACTCGCCAAATGATTTCTTTCCTTGTTTTTGTGCATACATATCCTGAGTTTTACCTTGGAGTTCGTATAAGTCACCTAAAGAAGATTTTTCATCATATCCATTTTCAGTATAATAATCTCTAACTTCTAGATCTGCACACTTATTGTCTGTATTTGCCATATTGTCGTTTAGAGATTATATGAACATGAACAGATTTGTTTTCATTTTCTTCATATTTATCCACACTATTCATCAGATGCTAGTAATACTATAGTGAAATCGTGTGTAGTCGAAAACAAATGACTTATTGCTTAACCATCATTATACCAGCTACATTTAATGGATTTACAGCTGCACCTGTAGTCTGGTAAATATCACCAGTAGCTAAACCCGCAGTGCCTGCTACAGCATCATTATCGTATGCAGGGATGATGCTTGGTATGCTTGGAGTTTCCCAAGTTAGGTTTCCGTTTCCATCGGTCTCAATAATTTGACCGGCAGTTCCGTCACCATCAGGTAAAGTGTAAAAACCTAGAGCTGAATTTATTCTTACACCAGAATCAACAACCGCAATGGATCTCTCTTCTCCAGAATTTTCATCTTTAAGAAACAAACCAGCTGAAGCGTTCTCTAAAGAAAGATATGCTTTGTATTCAGCGTTGGCAAAATCCACAGAGGACGCAAACTCATCAAGAATAATGCTTGCTGATTCGTTTTCTCTGATTAAGTTAAAATAGATTACATCAGGGCTTAAACTTAAGGCTGCTGTATTTCCAGTTACATCGTCTTGGGTAAAAGAAAGGAGCCCTACTCCACCTCCTAACTCACTAAGATTTCCAACAAACAAACTTGAAAACAAACCACTACTTCCCTCAAAGTAAGTAAGACCTGAACCTATAATTGGAACTCCAATAACGTTTTCCCAATCTCCTTGTCCAATGTCCATTTCATCGCCTGTTTGCATAACAGAAGTAACGTAGAACTCATCTGCGGCTCTATAAAAGAGCTCATCAGATGCAAACTCTCCGTTATCGTTGTATTGAACTTCGTTTGTACTCCCGGCTGGGGTTCCTCCTCCACTTCCCCCGGGTGATGATATCGTAATCTGTCTACCAGATGGTGTATCTATGCCTGTGATGAAAATGTTTGATCCAGCTATAAATGCTGGATTATAAGCAGAGTCTATAAGGTTAGTCATAGAGTCCTGACTTATAAGATCGCCAGTTTGAAAAAGATCTTTAAGTTGATATTTAGGTGTGATTGCCACTTATGATTGTTTATTTCCTAGAGTAAAACTTTCATATGTTTTAACATATTTGAGTTTCTTCTTTTTCTTCTTCTTTTTGCTAAGTGCAAAAGGAATATCCCCGCTTCCGGGAGTTTGGTCGCCAAATGAATTAATTGAACTAGGATCTCCTGGGAAAGAAACATTCCCCATTCCTGGAACATTTATATTAGGATTTAAATGTGCTTCCATTTCTTCTACATGATCAGGAAGATCATCATGTTTAGTTTCAGCAAAATCCTTAAGATCTTCTAATGACATACCGTCAACAAGTTCTTTTACTTTATCTCTGTATGAAGAGTCAATATCACTAAATTTAGAATCGCCTTTCTTTACAGAGTAAGCCATTCCCATTAGTCTTTGTTGTGCTTTTGAAGTTGCTGGCATTTAGTCTTCATTTAAATTTCTTGTACGAGTTCTAATACGGTTCCCGTGCTTAGACAATGTAAAGTTCTTCACTCCTTCTTTGTCTTCAGTCATCTTAAAAAGATTACCGTTCTTTTTGAACCATCGTGTACCAGCATTAGCAGTCTTTAGAATATTCTGAACTTCTTCTTCAGATAATATTCCGTCTGCCATTGCATCTAAGACAGCGTTTCTTACACGAGCTGAAGTAGATGCATTTTTGGCTGGATGGTTTTCTGTATACTTTCGCTTAATGACAACATTCTTTTCTAAAAGAAACTCATCTAATGATTTTATATGTTCCATATTTTACTATTTTATAGTTAAACTTCCAGTTAAGCTTTTACTTTTACTTTAACAGTTCCAGCTGTTGCTGCGTAAAATTGAGTTTGATCTAGACTGCCTGAAATAGCATCTTTATAATGAATGCCCATAAAACGCTTCCTCCTATTAGTTTGTACAAATATAAACTTTTCATTAACTTTACCAAACCCAGCAACTAGTTCTTTTTCAATTGCATTAAAAGATTTTAGTGTTAACGTACTACCTGTGGATAAGATAGTTTTTATTTTACTTAATGTTTTTGCATCAGTAAGATCACCCAAAATTTCTCCGCTTGAGTTAGATATCATCAGTTTATTGGTTGGTGATTCTTCAATATTAAAAGCTAATGCGGTGTGAATTTCAACAGGGTCAATACTTCTAACTTCCTTTACAAATTTTCCGAATTCTTGTCTTCCTGTTAAAGCTGCTATCTCAGATCCTAGTTTTGTTGATATGTCTAATTCTGGTAGTACATCTTTAAGGCCATCATAAAGAAGTTTAAGATTTGCTAATGTATGCTGAATAATAGATCTATGCTTTGCACCAGTCCTCCAATTATATAGCCAACCGTCTATAGACAGCTGAGCTTCTTTTAATTCCGCTTGATCTGATACAGCATGTTTATCATTATACAGCGTTAAATCAATATCTTGCGAGCCTCCACCAATACTGCAATTTTCTATAATATAAGCTAACATAATTTCACCTCTACCTATCCCAGTGACGTCAGCGCCTAACTTTACTAATATATCTGCTGCGTTTTGGTCTCCTTTAAGATATTTTTCAACCTTCTTTATATCACTAGTATTAAAACTATTTAACTTAAGCCTACCGTCGTATGGTGCTTTACCTTTAAACAAACTCACATTGATTAAATCGTAAAGAGCATCTTTATCTTCTTTTTTATTAGACTGTGCCAAATACATATACTTCCTTTCACTTGCTTCAGTTATTAGCTCTTCTGATTCTGTCATTTCGGGGGTAAGAACATTCTGAAGAATTGAATACATGTCATGAATACTCTTTGGAGTCATTTTCTTGAAAGTAGACTCATCATCTAATTCAATTGCTGTCCTAACTTTAGAAGCAGACACATCGTCATCACCTCTTTTAATTTCATATCCTTTAAATTCTGGTTCAACATCTAAGTCTTTTCGATATTCTGGTTTGCTAATCATGCCTTCATATGCCTTCTTACGATCTGTTCCAAATCCCCATAACATTGGTTCGTAAGCTGGTCTTAACGTTGCATAAAGAGTATCAATAGCTGCATTAGGTACTGTGTACATAGCCTCTAAAAATGGATATTGCTTCTTCATCTTATTGAACATAACGTTCTGTTCATCTTCACTAAATGGACTCTTTTCAGGGTTTGGCTTTTTACCTCTTACAGTAAAGACTACTACTGGGAGTCCGTTTTGCTTATGTAGCTGTTCGAAGACTTTAACATGACCTAAAGTAAAAGGCTGAAATCGTCCGACGATCATATTGACTTTCTTCTTACCACGTTCTTTATATGGAACTGTTAGTGCTTCACTTACTGCCGATAGATCAACTATATCAAGAGCTTGGAAGTCTTTAAAACTTAATACTTTTTCTTCACTAATTGATTCGACTGGGTCTTCTTCTACCGTTTCGTTTACCTTTTTGAGCTTAAGGTAATCTTCAAATGTTTTGAATTTACCATCATCCTTAGATGTGCTGATACTGTTGAATTTATCTACCATTTTGTTAAAGTCTTCTATCACTGATGGTGTAAGTATTGCACCTGTTTTCTTTGGGTCTCTTTTCTTTCTTAACGATCCTAACATAACTTTGTATAGATCTTTAAGACTTTCTGAGCTTGATACTAATTTCTTTGTCTTTTCGTTTGATATTAAATCTGTGTTTAGATCAAACTCTGGTGCCGATGCAAAATCTGCTTTATTGAATGCTATACCTTCTAGGCTATCGCCCCGTTGAGCAACATATTCATTAAAAAGTAATGATACTAATTGAATATACCGTTCTTCACCATTACCCGTTAATGTATCACTTTTTGTGATTCCACGCTCTTCAATAAAAGCAAGCAAATCAAGCAGAATGATTTCGTTCATATCTGCTGGTGCTCGTCTCATATCAACTGGGACTTTCTCTTTCATTAAGAATTTAGTGTAAGGATCTATCATCCTAGCTGAGAATGATTTGCCACTTCCAGCTGTAATAAATTTAAAGATTAACGAATCTATAGGATTTGATAAATTACCATGCAATGTAGTTGAAGTTGTATTAGGATTAAGAACTTGTAAGATATATTCAGCAAAAGATGCTGTACCAAATAGTTCTTCTTGATCCTCAGTAGGAATTCTTATAAATTCTTCGATCTTTGATTTTTGTTCAGGTGTTAAGTTACCAGAATAAAATGGTTGGAGTGCTGTTACAGTTAGATTAGCTGCCCAATCTTTTATTACTCTCGGATCATCTATAACTTTAGCTGTCTTTCCAGTTTCACCTCTTATGTGAATATGTGTAAGTACTAAATTATTCTCAGGAAGTTTCGTATAGCTTATAATACCAGGTTCGTTATGAACAAAATACTGAAAGCAAAATCTCCAGTTATTTGGAAGTTCTATTTTACTTGAAGCCAGTATATTCTTAATATGTTGTATTGCTGGTTCATAATAAACCATAATCGTCCTATCTACTAAGTTAATAGGTTTTTGAGAGGTTCCTTTAAAAAACTGAAGTCTGTCTTTGGTTTGTTCAGTTGCAAAGGATGATCCAGATAACTTCTCAGTAACTATAACGTAGTCACTTAGTAAGTCGTCAATAAATCCTTGACCTGCATCTTTATATATGTTATGAAGTTCTTTCATAGTTTATGTTCCACTAAAGTCTTTAAATTCTGTATCAGTTTTGAATAATTTCCCAAAGGCTTTAAATGCAAGTTTCTGCTCTGTCGATGAAAGTTTAGAATACAGATCACTTAGAGTTTTTTGATGTGCTTGACCGTTCTTATATGCTCTTTGATCATCTGCATAGTGCCAAGTGTTATCATATCCTTTTATTGATAGTAGATATTGATCAAGATCAGTTTCCCTAGCACTTAGAATTTTTCTTACTGTAGCTGCATCTTTCATCCTTTTCTTATTGAAGTAAACTTCCCAATCGCCTCTGAATCTTCCAGTTTTGTACAAATGAATAATGTCACCTGAATGTAAAGTAACTTCAAATTTTATACCTTTCTTATCGCTTGATTGATCGACGATATTTACAATGCTTTCTTTTGCATCATCCCAATCTTTTGGGATCATATGTTGAACTGTAATTTCAGCATCTCTCTTTACTTCTTCTGGAGTAGCCCAAGTATCACCAGCTTGACCGTAGTCTAAGTAGGTTTGATACTTAGCTTCGAAGATTTTAAAACTGTCTATGTACTTTCCCATCTGTTTGCATTTGTTTATTTATTGACAAGTATTGTCAATCATGTCCGTGCCACCAATCATCATCTGATAAAACATCAAGATTATGCTGAGCATGCTCTTTGTCTTCAAATATTTCATCTAACACAAAATCGATACTTTCTAAGAACTCATCCTTCGTTTTGGCTATTTTAAGTTTGTCGTAAACTGAGTGGTATTTGTTTTGTTGTGATTGTGTCATATCATCCTACATCTGATGGTAATGGTAAACCAGAATGTGTCATTCTCATTTTAAATTCGTCAAGAATAGCATCTACTTTTTCTGGAAATTTAAACGATCCTGATTCTAATAATGCTTTCAATCCTTCGTATGTATTAACATCCTTTGGTTTTGCACCGTTGAATATCATGTCTACTACTTCTTGTGGTTCTCTTGTGATCTCTTTATCAAAGTCTCTTAATAGTTTCGCGGTTTTAATCAATCCTTTCTTACCTTGAAATGTTTTTCTAATTTGAACTATTCCTTGGTTCAATCTAATTATTCTGGCTTCGTATTCTTTAGTTGCTCCTTCTGGAGTTTTACTTAATGTCTTGCCAAAGGATTGTCCTATTATTGACATTAATAAAATATTACGATATGCTCCTTTATATTTCGATTCTCCGGTTCTGAAGTCAGGTGATTCGTAAATAAACTTAGACCATTCCATATCAGTTGAAAGCATTAAGTCAACTTGACCAACACCATTCTTAATGTCACCGTCAATTGGAGCCGCTATACTTACTTGGCCAAAACCTGCGGCCATTTTAGTTTCGTAGCCTAATTTCTTGAGTGTACTGTTTAGTTCAATTAAAACGTTCTGAAGTGAAACATCTAAATACCCAGCAACTCGGTCTGCTGAAATTGCAATATCAATGTCACCGCTTGTGTCTCCTGGCAATTTCTTCCCGGCACTTCCAATAACTGCAGCATCGTCACCCATCCCAGATAGTCCAATCTTAGGAAAAACGTTTTTCTCTAACCACTTTAAAGTTCCAGTAACTTGATCTTGTTGAAATGGCTGAGCATCTTCTACAGAATTACCGCTTTCAGTTAATATGAATTCTTCAAATAATTTAATGTATGCCATGTCGTTTATTTTTTAAAAGCTAAAGACTTTTTTATTATCTTCATCAGACGATAAAATGTTGGTGGTGAAATACCAAGTTCTTTTATCATATCTTTGCTTTTCATGTTGTGCAATAACAATTGTTTAATTTTATCTATTCTGAGTTCATCTCGTTTAGCCCAAGCCTTTCGTCTACCAGCTAAAGCTTTACGCTGCAATTCTTTTTGGTCAAGCTTGGCCATTGCTTTTTTTGTACCTATAGAAATATTTTCCTTCCATTCTTCAGTAAATACTCTACCGGTTAGAGTATCAGAAAGTTTCTTTTTAGTTTCCTCTGAATGTGTATATCCCATTTTAGTTCTAACAGCGTTTCCTATTTTGCCAATTTCTATTCTTCTTAGAGGATCTTTACACCATCCACCATATTTTTTGTTTCTTGCAACTGTATGCTTTCTTATAGAGTTTTTTATAGTTTCAGCTTTCTCTTTACCATACATCTCCTCGTATGTTTTACCTTTACATCTTTTAGTTGCTGCAATAGAAGCATTTTCGTTATAACCTCCTGTACCACCGGGCATCATATTATAACCATTCTTACTATAGTTACATTCTAATTTTTCAATCCAATAACATTCTGCTTCATCTAATTCTGACTTGGTCTTGCATTCTTGCAAGGTTGTCCAAACAAATCCTTCGGTACCATAAGATCTCAATGCATTATGAAATATCCACTTGGAGCCTGCTTTAACTGAGGCTATGTGACTTGACACTCTAACATCTAAGCTATTTTTAGTTTGACCTACATAAGATTTTCCAGACTTTTTATTTAGTGCTCTATAAACTATCATTGCCATACCTGTGTTTTTATTATATATCAGGGTTTTATTTTTTATAAGCGATAATAGATCTGATTGTGTGGAGCGGAGCAAAGATCCCAGTATATTTGTACGGCTTACCTTTATACACAAATGTAATACCTTCTGTTGGAACTATACTTTCAATTCCGCCAGCAGCTGTAAGTCTTAATAATTCCGCTTCGAGTTTTTTAACATCTTCAGCGTCACCACCTGTCTTAATACTATTAATAACACCTTCGACTTCTTTTTTCATTGCCTGCGTAGCGGCTGTAGGATTAGCTGATAGGAACACTGATACGTTTTTCATCATTTCAGTTCCTACCTCTAAAAATATTCCTTCAAGAGGTGCATAAATTTTACGCTTTAACCTTTTATAGTCTTTCTTCTCTAAATCAATGAACCATTGAGCGTCATCTCCAAGTTCATGTTTAAGAGTTGGTACAGTATACGACTTATCAACTCCTCCGATTCGTCTAGCAAGACCTTCTACAGCATCACTTGGTATACTAACTTTAGCTTTTTTGGCTTCGTCCTGAAGTACTTTAACGGCACTGCCCATAACGTAGTCTCTAATAGTACTATTTAGATTAGTACCACTTTCTGCCATGATTCTCTTCAGTTCATTATTATAATAAGATGCTCTTTTCTTAGTATTTGGAAATGGCATGATAGAAATATCAACTGGACCTCTTACGTAATAGGTTGCTTGAGCTGCTACGTTAGCATCATTGATAAGATTGCCGATTTTTCGTGCAGCAGTTTTATCTTCTCCTATAACATTAGCAGCTTCATCATATTCAACTAAACCATGAAATACTAAAATATTCTGACCGTATGGGATAGTGTTTTGAGTTACGGGGGTTATTACTTCAACACTTGCAAATTTTCTACCACTATCGAATAAGTCTAACTTATCTTTCTCTGATAGTGCACCGATAGAAGCTGCTAAATCTGTCATTGCAGTATTATATGCAATTTCAATATCCCCTCGACCTTTAAATAAATCAGCCATGCCCTGAGCGGTAAGTGCATTTTCGCCAGCATTTCTTAAGTGGCTCTTATTCCTCGCAGCAATTAACCGCCCATCTTTCCAAGAGATCATGATGTTTTGACCATCAACCTTCTCCTGTACAAAATTATCTGGACCGAAGGCACCTTCAATAGTTGCATCGATCATATCTTGTACGTCTCTCATAGTTAGGTCGAGATCCTCAAACGGATGTGCTAAGTGCCCATATGCTCCACCTTCTAACAATAATGGCTGACTATCATTAGTCAGCCATTGTTCAAATAACAGTATATGTCTCATTTGGTATTTTTATTGTTTTCCGCTTGACAATGCACCGATCATTGCACCGTAATCGTCTTTGTATTTTTTCTTAAGATCAGCGATAACTTTATTTGCAACTTTCTCATCGAAATCATCTGGATGAGCTTTCATCAAGACAGCATTTGCATATTCTTCAAAATCAGCGTCAGTTTTAATATCAGCTTCTTTTAGCATTGCTTCAGATACAACGACAGTTCCTTGAATATCTGAATCATCTGTTGAATCTTCAGGCTTAATTACAATCTCTTGGTGTTTAGTAACTAATTCTCCATCGTCATCGAGTTCTTTAGTTATACTTAATGGATTAGCACGTGCTTCGATATCTTCTGCTGCATCCTCTTTAAGTTTAGCGGCTTTTTCTTCATCCTCAATAGATGCAAATTCGCTATTGTCTTTTCCGTCTGCAACTGGTAGTGCATCGTCTTCTTCTTCTTCATCATCACGATAGCTAATGTTCTTATTAACTGTTTCTTCGCTTTCTTTAATGAATTCTTCAAATGACATAATCCGTGATCTTGGAATTACCGTTGCATCGCTCGTATCTTCTGGACTATCTGGAACTTTCCCAGCTACTTCTTGATCAGTAGTGACTAATTCTTCGCCTTCTTCATCGGCAACTTTTTCAGGTTCCCCTTTAACTTTAACTTCGTCTTCAATGTCTTCAGCTGCATCTTCGGCAACTTCTACATCATTATCTCCACCTACTACTCCGTCCTCTTCTTTTTCGCCAGCTTTATTAGCAAGTGATTTCTCTTCTCCTTTTTTCTTCAGATTAGCTTCGATGTCTTCAACAGCGTCTTCACTTACATCAGCATGTTTAGGTAGTTCTTTGAATAAAGCTTCAAGTTTAATCAATATAGCTTTTTCTTTCTTAATTTCTTCTAAACTACCAAACCCTAATTTCTTAACAATTTCGAGAATGTCTGCTCCCCTACTTTTAGATTCGTTTATAGTTTCAGAGAACTTCTTAATTCTTCTTTCCATGTTTTTCTTTATTTGATTTATATATCTATAGTTTTACTCTTAAAATTTGACGGTCTGAACATCATACTTAAATTGTTCCTCCTCGTAGATCTTCCTTCGTTCAGCTCCATGCTTATACATATAGTTTTTCCAATTCAAATCTTCTCCAGTATATCGGAAATCATCTATAAAGTCGTAGATTTTAACCAATTCCTTAGAGTGATGTTTTCTTAGACCTCTACCAATTGACTGTCTAATGATAACTTCACTCTTGAAGCTTTCAGTAAAAAAATGTTATGGATGTTCTTAATAGAAATTCCAGTACTAAAAGTTCCATAGCTTGCTACGATGATCACATCATCATTCTGCTCCATCCTTGCTTTGAACTCTTCCCTCATATCACCACTAACACTACCATCTACATAATAGACCTTCTTATCAGTAATGTTTCGTAATTGTCTATATAGTGCTTCACCATAATCTATCTTATGAAATAACACCAACGAATTTGAATGTGACTTATTGATTACTTTCGTAACGAAGTTAAGTCGCTTTTCGTTTTGGTTAATAAAGTTCTTTTCAAGTGTAAATAACTCTCTTCGTTGTTTTGGGTTCTTAGATAAGAATGCGAATGCTTCTTTCTGCTCATCTGAAGCATAGTCCATTGTAATCTGTAAAACCTTACAGTTTGCAATATGACCTTCATCTTGAAGATGTTTTGCTTTTACTTGGGTTACTAAGGGACCCATAGCAGACATTAATGCTAGTCGGTCAACAGTTCCTTTCTTTGGAATGGTTCCACTTAAACCAAAGCGATAATCACAATGCCAGCATTTATCCATTATAGTTTGAATTGACTTGCTTTTCGCTTTGTGGGTTTCGTCGACTAATACTGCATCAAATTGTGAGAAGTATTCTTCATCATAGTTTACCAGTGATTGATAAGTACCTACAACAATATTACTACTCTTACGAATCTCAGCACCCGAATAGATCTGCTGAGTTTTTATGCTTAATTTACCAGCGTTATATTGTTCAAAGTCACCTGTTGCCTGAATCACAAGACTTACATTTGGTACGATCATTAATATTTTCTTCTTACCTAAAACTTCCATAAGATAGCCTATGACCATAAATGAAATTAATGTCTTTCCTGCAGAAGTTGCTAATTCAGCTAAACATCTTTTGTATTTTAGTATTTTGAATGCAGCATCGATCTGATAATCTCTCGGAGTGATTTCTCGTCCTTCGAAGAATTTTAATGCCCAAGCTTCAAACTCATCTACTTTGATAGTGTCATTGAAAATACGAGTAATTCCAACCATTGTTAATTGGAAATCATATTCCTTACATATATCGGCTACTTCTTTCCATAGGCCAGCTGGGATGAGTTTTTCTTAACAAATGAGATCTTGCCATCCACACACCACGCTTCACAAGTGGATTAAACCTCCAGCCATCGATGCGTTTAGTTAA